>JACCDI010443791.1_pt1 | contig 58241 bp, 48 predicted proteins | sample 7442791 | NCBI WGS metagenome assembly JACCDI01 (sample SAMN15323434, study PRJNA562643) | freshwater metagenome | isolation source: river surface water | place: USA:Blue River Watershed | collected 2017-08-15 | reverse complement strand
TTTTTAATATCTTTTTGAATTTCTTTGTAGGTTTTGACGAAATGTTGATATTGCATTTTGAAGATTTCATTTTTGACATATTCTTTTTGTTTTTTGGAAGTGGATTTACTGGTTAAGAATTCGTGTAAATCCAATTTATTTTGAACACCAGGAATGAAGAGTTTGTAATATTCTGTATTAAAATCATAAATGGATTTTTGAAGATTTTTGGAAATAGGATTCGAAAAGATACTTTTCAAATGAAGATCTTTTACTTTTTTACCTTCAAACATCTCCTGAATATGAGAAGCGACATGAGCATCATAGAAAGTTTGATATTTGGTTTCAAATTCTTTGAGATCTTCTTTGGAGATACCTTGGAAATCAGTAGCATGAATGACAACATTAAAATAATGATAATGATATGTTTGATAAATTTTAAATGATATTTTTTTATAAAAAGATGAAAGGATTTGTAAAAATTGAATTTGAACTTGATTTACCAAAGGTGTTGTAACAAAATAAAGTTCTCCTCCTTTTTGTTGAATTGATAAAATAAGATATAAGATATGAATGAATATATATTCATTATATAAAATATAACTTTTTTGTAAATTAAAATGTTTTATGTATTTACTTAAATTAATATAAACAATAGGATATGTATTATGATTTTTATGGATATAAGATTGTATAGAATAAAAATCAAATAGGTTTTTTGTAGGAAAAGAATCTTTTGTTTTTTTGAAAGAAAATCGTGGATTTACAACATGTTGAAAATAAAGACTTTTTGTAATTTCTGTTTTTGTATGTAAGTCAGTAAGAACAAATATAGATGATTTTTGTAAAAGAGATAAACTATTTAAAAATAATTGTTTATGTTTTTTTTTAACAAATATTTTTTCCATTTTGTAATTATCTTTTATTTTAGACCATACATTTCGAAGAGAAATATTAAATTTTTTACTTAAATACATATTTCTATTTTTATTTTTAAAAGGTGTCATTAAAAAATGTTCCATCGTATAATTTTTAAATAAATTATTACCATAAATATATTTATTATATTTTTCAATTTTATAATCATAACCATATTTATCATATCCTTGATAATAAAAAGAATCCAATTCAAAATCCCAATATATCTTTTTCATTTTTTCATGTTTTATATTTTCTTTTAAATCAAAAATATAATTATTATCTAAACGATTTAAAATAGATTGTATGTATATTGGAATATCTATATTTATTTCATAATTTAATATCTTTTTGTATATACATATTATATCATAAAATTCTTGAACCTGTATTTGATTTGTATAGATTTTAATAAATGATTGAATTAAACTATATTCTTTTTTTGTATAATGAGAAATAATGATTTTACCTTCTTCTTTTAATGATTGAAATAAAGTAATTAAATTTGAAACAGGATCTAACAGACAAACAAATTTTACTAAAATAACATCAAAATAGGGTTCAATATTCTTGTCTGAATCTAATAATAACTTTAATTGTTTATGATGAAACCATATTATTTTTTTTTTTTTTAATTCATTTTTTTCTTTTTCATGACTATAAATATATAAATTTGATTTTTTATTATTTTCTAAAAAATGATGATATAACCACATGTTTTTATCATCATTGCAGATGTTTAATATATTGATGTCTTTATTTTGAAAGGATAATAATTCTTTTTCAAAATTGATTGTACTCATCAATCTTCTAATAATTATATAGATTTAAATATTAGGAGAATGAGTCAAAGAATACGAATTCAACGTGGCACTTCTTTTTTACAAAGAGATCCTATTTCCATTTCACAAAGTCGTTATGCTTTATTAAATACATCAAATACTGAAAATCAACAAAATGAATTACAACCTAATTATGAAGTGAATACAATGAATAAAAAGGGAAGAAGAATCAAAATTAAATGTGATACACCACAAAAAAAGAGATTACATCCTGCTTGTGTCCATAAAAATGATCCTGACTTTTCTGAAAAACAAAGAAGAAGGGAAGAGAAGATAAAACGTTTTTTTCAACAATATCATGAGCGTGTTGGAACACTACAAACGAATCCTACTTATCAAAATAATTATGTTCAATTTGTAAAAAATATTCGAAATGATCCAGATCAAAGATGGATATATGAAAGTTATTTATATGCAAAAGATAAAAAGAATGAAAGTGAAGAATCACAAGAATATTTATATAATCGTAATAAACAGACTAAAACACAAAGACAACAAACACATTTACGAGGTATGTTTTCAGGATTAAAAGTAGAGATCGAAAATGCTTATAAAAACCCTCTTTTAAATGAACCTTACATATCGAATATACAAAAAATATTTCAAGATATTGGACTTATACAAAAGATTGATTTTAATTTTCATTTTGAAATAATCAAAATAAAATTAGAAAAAATTCGAAAAAAATTAGTAAGATATCCTCAAAATATGTTTATCAATGAAACAATTATTCATGAAATGATAAAAGGAGAAAAATTATTAGATGAAATATTTGCTGAACATTCGATATCAGGTATGTATCGTTTTTTAACAGAAAACAACATTTTAAATCATGATTTAATCTATGAATATCATTTGCAATTTACTCATTCTTATCGCGAAGCAGCAACTTATCATTTAGTAGAATGGGTAAATATGTATAAAAATAGGATTGATATGATATTTTACCTATTGCTAAATCCAGAATCATCTTATCTTCAAAATCCTAGTCGAGAAACATTATTACAAACGATTCTCCAATTTATGATATTAAAACCTCTTGAAAAATATTTATTTTTTACAAATTATGGGCTAAATCACCATTTTGAATACAAAGAAGAGATTCTTGCGATTTCATTTGAAGATTTTTATTATTTGCATTTAAAACAAAATATATTGTTTATTTTATCTTTTTTGGAATGTCTTGATATAAAAATACCTTCAACCATCATGAATCAAGGAGCACAAGGATTTATGATTGAATTAGAAGATGGAAATATTATGAAAGTTTCACAAGATAAAATAGCATATGAAAAAACATTTTTTGAATTTTTTAAACAATGTTGTATTTATCAATTAATTCCAAATCATTCTGTTCCATCTTATCAATTAATTATAGGACCAAATATATGTGGTGTAAAGATGAAAAAAATTAATGGATTGACTTATCTAAGACATTATATAAAATTTATATTTGAAAATAAAGATCAACTTCATTTTGAAAATCTAAAATATCATGAAAATTATCATTTTTTACAAAAAATAAATGAGATCATTCGGGAATGCCAACAATATGATATAATTCACCGTGATTTAAATATACGAAATATTATGATTGATCAAGATGGTAAATTATATTTAATTGATTTTGACTATACAATTTTATCCATTCATCATATTTATATTTTGAATTATCGAAAACAATTATCATTAGAGAATATTTTTGAAAAAAAAGATTTAATAGAATTATCACCCTTTGCAAAAAGTATTGATTTATTTCGTATTTTAATCCATTACTTTGTTATGTATTTTTATTTTACAAAACATGAATTACAGTTTTTAAAATATATTTCTAGAAATAATACTACTTTTTTTAAACAAAATCCAGATATTTTTAGTGCAAATACTACATTTATAGATTCATTAAGAAATATATTTTATGGAACTTTAAATTCAATAGTTATTCAAGAAGAAGGTCAGAAAGCTTTTTTATTATCTAATGAATTTAAATTACGTCATCGTGTTTATTTAAAATGTATTTCAAAATCGTATTGGCGTGATCAAATAAAAAAACCATTTTATAAAAATTGGATTCAACCTTTCATACCAGAAAACTTTTCAAGATTATTATCTAAAATACCTTCTACTCTTCCTTCAACTATTTATTTACCCAAATCTACAGCATTTTTTTCAAATGCAGAAGTAAATAAAAATCCTCCTATAGAATTATATCGACCACCTCAATATAATAAAACGAAAAGTCCAATCCTTAATTTACCATCAAAAGGTGGTAAAAAGAAAAATACAAAAAAGAAAAAGACAACAAAACGAAAATCTTAAAGAATCTTCTTTAAAAACTCCATAGTATCTTTCCATCCATCCACTTTATGTCCTATCACTTTCGGATGATGTATAATCTCATAATCATTTCCATCTTCTTCATATCGATCTCCAAAGTAGTGAATCATTGGATACTCTTTCAAATATTTCAAAGCTTGCACTTTATCCCATTCTTTCGGATACATCGTAATTCCTGTTTCACCTCCATAAATGACGCGAATACCTTTATCACATCTCTCATTTAATTGTAATAATAAACGTTTACGAAAACCCATTCTTTGATCCATCTTTTTGAAATGTTCTCGCATCTCAAAACTTGCATCCATTCCTACTAATGAAATATACACTAATCCATTTCGTATATCCATAAAATTACCTCCTATTTCATAACTCGCTTCACTAATAAATCGCAAACTATGTTTCATGCATTTTTGCAAATTGGAATATAATTTATGTTTTCGAATATTGTTTTTTAACAAAATCTTTCTCTCTGCATTATACACGACTGATCCACACTCCGCAAAGACATACACAAACTCTTTCAAAAAATCTTTGCCAAGTTGTTTTTCAATTTTGTCAAATGAACTTGCTCCAACTACACCCAAATCACATCCATATTTATCTTTCACTTGTAATATTCTTCTCTTCATCTCTTCTTCAATCTCTTGACTGGAAACACAAATGGTTCCATCCACATCAAATAATAAAATCATCTTTTCTTTTGTGTCAAATGGATTGATTGCTTCTTCCTCTTTTTGTAAAATGGATTCAGGAATCTTTTCTATATCATCTGTTGAAATTTCCATTTGATTAATTTCTTCTTTTTGTAAAATAGATTCAGGAATGGGAATCTTTTCTAAATCATCTGTTGAAATTTCCATTTGAACGAATTCTTCTTTGAATGTATTTTGAAAAACAACTTCACAAAGAGGTTTTATCTCTTCAGATGGATTCCACAAAGTTGTTTCAGTAATAGGAATTGACGAATCATTGATGTGAATACTATTGAAATCGATATTCATTTTCACTATTGATTATAGAGAAAAAAGAATTTGACAAAATGGTGAAAAAAATGAATTTAAATTGTAATATTAAAAAAGTATTCAATAATAATCATATACAAAAAGAGAAATGGAAGAAACAACAGTTGTCATTATGAATAAAAAGAAGAAGATTATTAAAAAGAAACCAGAAGAAGTAATACCTATGATTGATTTATTTGCAGGGACAGGTGCATTCTCCTATGCATTTGAAAAGACAGGTAAATTCAAAACAGTTTATATTAATGATATGGAGAAATCATCAGAAACCATTTATAAACTGAACTTTGTAGATGCGAATTTTGTTTTAAAGGATCTGAATAGTGTTGATGTCGAATCGATTCCTCATCATCGAATTTTGTCAGGAGGTTTTCCTTGTTTTGTTGCAGGAACAAAAGTGATTACCAATAATGGTTATAAAAATATTGAAGATGTTGAATTAGATGATACATTATTAACACATACAGGTATATTTCAAAAGATATTGAATCTTCAACAGAAACAATATACAGGAAAAATGTATAAAATTAGTTTAAAATATCATGGTGAAACAATAGTTTGCACAGATGAACATCCCTTTTATATTCGTGAAAAGAAGAGGATATGGAATCATGAAAAGAAAGGATATAACATTGTTTATGATGATCCTATTTGGAAAAAGGCATCTGAACTAAATAAAGATGATTATTACGGAATGGTTATAAATGATCGAGAAATCATTCCTGAAAAAACGATTTCTAAAAAGACACATTACGGAAAATTAGAAACTATTACTATTCGATTTGATAAAATGGAATATTGGTATATGATGGGATATTTTATTGGAAATGGATGGATTGAAGATTCGAATAAATCGGATGGTAGAAGTAAACACAGTATTCGATTTGCTATAAATGAAAAAGACGTTGAAGAAGTGTCAGAAATTATTGGAAAGGTGATTCCAATTAGAGATCTTAAGTGTAATTCTGGTAAATGTGTAAAAATGGGTTGTTCAGATGCAGTATGGTATCATATATTTGAAGAATTTGGAAGATATGCACATGGTAAAATAATACCAGAATGGATTCAAGATTCACCCAAAGAGTTTATACAAGAATTTATTAAAGGGTATATGAAGTCGGATGGATATGTAAATAAAGAAGGTATTTATCAGATTACAACTGTTTCTTATTTTTTGGCCTATGGATTACAAAGATTGTATCTGAAATTAGGACATGTGTTTTCTATCAATAAATGTATTAGATCTCCAACACATATTATTCAAGGACGAGTAGTAAATCAAAGAGATACTTATTGTGTTCGTGGTAAATTGAATAAAGTGAAAGAATCTTGTTTTATAGATGGAAAATATGCATGGGTTCCTGCAAAGAGTATTGTAGTAGAAGATGTAGATGAACCCATTCCTGTTTATAATTTTGAAGTAGAGAATGACAATTCATATATAGTAGATAATACAATTGTTCATAATTGTCAGCCTTTTTCGATATCTGGTAAGCAACTTGGTTTTGATGATGAACGATCTAATGTTTTTTGGAAGATCTTGGATATTTTACGAGGACATAATCCGGAAGTTGTTGTTTTAGAAAATGTAAAGAATTTGCAATCGCATGATGATGGTAATACATTCCGAGTTATTAAAGGTGAATTGGAGAATTTGGGATATCATATTAAATGGCAGATTTTGGATACATGTAAGATCACTCCTGTTCCACAACATCGTGAAAGGATTTATATTGTATGTTTTAAAGATAAAGAGAAGTATGATCGTTTCACATTTGATTTCCCTGAAGTAGAAAATCGTCCTATTACAGATTTTTTGGAAGAAGATATTCCTGATAAATATTATTATACGGATAAGTTGAAAGTATATGATGAAATTGCACAGAGTGTCACCAAACATGTTCGTGAAAATGTGATTTATCAATATCGTCGTTTTTATGTAAGAGAGAATAAGAGTCAATGTTGTCCTACATTAACAGCAAATATGGGAGGTGGAGGTCATAATGTTCCGTTGTTGTTAGATGATCGGGGAATTCGTAAATTGACACCTCGAGAGTGTTTTAATCTACAAGGTTTTCCGAAAGATTATAAATTACCTGCGATTTCGGATTCGAGTCTTTATAAATTGGCAGGGAATGCAGTATCCGTTCCAGTGGTAGAATTAATTGCACAGAAGATACAAGAATTATTCTAAGAGTTGGTCAATATGTCCATCAAAGATTAATTGATAATGTCCATGAAGTTGTTTTTGAATCTCTTGAAAAGTTGTTCGAGGTCTTCTCTTTTGATTACATTGATCCAAATAAGTCTCTTTTTTATTCATTTTCAGATGACTCCATAAAGTATCTGAATTACTCATTTTAAATTCATAAATCTTAAATTTCTTTTGTAAAGTATTCTTTGCATCTACAAAATAAATCCAATCCCAACTCTCTGTCGGTCCAAAAGAAGAGGGTCCATCTGACATAAATCCTTTAATCTCAATCTTTTTAGATAAAACCACCAAATCACCTCGATCTGTATCCCAACAACCTAAAACACCGTATTTTTTAAGTATGGCGAATTTGACTAAATTCTCTGAGATTTCAGAAGGAAAGTTTTCATTACGAATCTTTTTATGTGTTAATTTCTTATTAATCTCTTCATTAAAGAGTAATTTATCATTATATTTTTCAATTAACATACATAATAGATCCAAAGTCATTCCATCTTTATTCTTTTTAAGTTTCTTTCGACAAAGATAGCCTCGGAAGATAGCTTGAAGTAAAACGAAACCATCTCTCTTTTTAGGAAGAATCTTCTTTTTCTTCTTTTCACCAATAAAACAATTTTGCATGAAATCGGATAATTCATCGATTGATTTGTCCATTTTTTCTTTTTTTTTTGTTCTAATAAAACTATTATCTTTTTATCTTTTTTTCATCAATTTTTTCCCCATTTAGTAACATTTCTAAAAAATATATATCCATATACTATAGAAAAATGAATACTTCATGGAGAAAAATACATAGAGATCTTCCTCTTTGTGATATTGAAATAGCTTTTCAAAATAACGATCAAATTCTTGTCATTTCTGGCACATTAAAAGGAAAATTATATCTACTTTCCGCTACTAAACATCTAACTCTGGAATATAAAGCATCTGCATCACCTACGATGGGTCATTCTTTTACTGGAAATGGTATTCCTTATCCAAGTGAATTCGTTGCTTTTGAAAAATCATCTAATTCTGGTAAAGTTGATGTTGTAAATGGTAAATTCCTCTTTTCTATCGAATACCCCTCTGCTTACATGCGTCTTGGAGGAACGTCTCGTATTCCTCCTGAAGTCCAAATTCGCGTCTTAGACTATAACACCAATACACCTGTCTCTCATTGGCAACAAATCTATATCGGTGAAGGACGCCCTCATCGCTACCAACGTGAAGATCAAAAACCTTCCTCTTACATGAATACTGTAAAACCTTTCCTTCCTCCTCGATCTCAATATGATATACTCATGAGCTATAGCTACCCCATGGATTCTTAATCTTTTTTATTCCCTTTTCTATATACGTAAATAACTCTTTTTTATTTACGTTTTATGATTTTTGGCTAAAAAAAATGAACTTAAAAAAACCAAAAAATGGTAAAATGGGTAGATAAAAAACCCTAAACAAATGGAACTACCTTCTTATCAGACAGTGGAGTTGAGAGACGAGCGTGGTGTGAAGTATATTCCCAAAGATGCTGGTTTTGAATATTTGGAGAGATTTGCTTTTCATCCTATTTTGCGCTACATTCGTAGTCATGATTTGGAAGAGCAAAAACAGATTTCGAAGTATTTTAACAATCGGAATTATGCACAGATTTATACGATGGTTTTTAATCTGAGCACTCAGAAGGGAGATTATCGTTGTGTATCGGAATTGTATGAATTCCAGAAGATATTTATGAATGGTTGGATGGAGAATCTTTCCACAGAAATCATTCAGATTTCATCGGATGAGGATTTTGTTCATGAATATGAGTTTGTATGGAAACAGCATAATCAGGTCTTGAAGGCATGGTGGCAGAAGTTTTTCATATATCTTGATTTTTCGTATATTCCAAGTCGTAAGGATTTGGAGATTCAGAAGATTGATGATCAATTGGATAATCAATTTCATTTGCATATTTATGAGAAGGTGAAGGATCGTTTGATTACGATTTGTATACAAAAACTAAATATGGAGCGAAATGGAGAATCTGTGTCGAGTATTCATGAATTGGTACGTTTCTTTTCAGATTTCACTTTGGAATGGGTAGGAACGAAGAATTCAAAATCGATGTATCACACTGATTTTGAACCAATTCTATGGAAATCTTCAACGGAATATTATCTTCAAAAGGCGGATGAATGGAAACATTCACTTACCAATATGGAGTATATTTCACGAGTATTGGAATTCCAATCTCATGAAGAAGTGATTCAAAACAAGTATTTGATTTCATCATCGAAGATGAATTTGAAGAAGTCATTGATTGAATCATTTATGGTTCAATATAAGATGGAGATTCTTTCTCATACGACAGAAGGATTAGAAGCTCTCTTGGAACGGAAAGATTATGTGAATTTGAATCGAATTTTTGATTTTCTTTCACAGATTCCGAATGAGGAAGGTTTGATTCAATTTGCTAAGTCGTTTAAGGAGTATTTGGTTCATCATATTGGTATGATGATTCAAACAACTCTGGAATCGACAGAAATGAAGACATTGACACAGAATCTGTGTATGCAGTTTTTGGATAAGATGTCAGAGATGGATCGAATTGTGACACATCAGATGAAGAATCATATTCTTTTGCGAAAGGCATTTACGGAATCGATGATACAAATTGTGAATCGTCAATACATGAAGGGAGAGATTTCTATTCATTTGACACAACAATTTGCTGATTTCTTTGATGACATGGCAAAGAAGATGAATTCGGAAGAGGCTCGTCCTCTATCGGATTTGTTGATACAAGTGGTATCTTATATGACCGACAAGGATCTCTTTTTGGAATATTCGCGTATCAATATGGCAAAGCGTATTCTTCAAAAGAAGAATAAGGATCAAGATGTGGAGATTTATTTCATATCACTCTTGAAGCCATTGTTGGGAACTTATTCGACAACACGTTTGGAAGGAATGATTCGAGACAAGGAGAAGACAACAGAGGAGATTCAAGATTATTTGGATTCCCCGAAGCCTTTCCGGACTCTCTTTGAACCGACTAATATTACTTTTGGAAATTGGCCACAATTGTCGAATACACCACTTCATCTTCCTGCTACAATTCGCGAATGTTATCAACATTATGAAGAGTATTATAGGACAAGACGATCTGGATACAAAGTAGATCCGATTTATTCATATGGAACAGCTGTAGTCAATGCGCAATATCCGACACGATCTTATGATTTTGTGATGAATATTCCACAGACAACAGTGTATTATCTTTTTATGGGACATTTGAATACAATGACATATCAACAGATTCGTGAAGAGACACAAATGTCAGATTCGTTTTTGAAGCGAGTCTTGCATTCACTTTCATGTAATCGTAGTTTGCGTATTTTGCACAAGAGTCCTGAATCGAATTCGATACAAGAAACGGATAGCTTCCGGTTCAATGTGGATTTCCATTCACCGAATCGTGTGATTCAGGTTCCATGTGCAGTCTTTGAAGAATCGAATGTTGCAAAGAAGGTTTCAGAAGACCGCACTTACGAAATTCAAGCTTCCATTATTCGGATTATGAAATCGCGTCAAAAGATGAAGCATCAAGATCTTGTGATGGAAACAACCAAACAGCTTTCCATTCGATTCCAACCTACCATTGAATCGATTAAAAAGAATATTGGTGTATTGATTGAGAAAGAATATCTGGAGCGTGATATGAATGATCATAGCACCTACAAGTATCTTGCTTAATAAAATTCATTAATTTATAATTTTATAAAATGAAAAAAATATAGAATGAAAATATATAGAATAAATGCAGGATTGTTGTGAACATTCTTATTGTAATACATCTTGTTATCCAAAACCTCCTCCTATTCCAGTTGTTTTCAAAGAATTAAAAACAATTGCTTTACTTGAATTAACTGGAATTGGAACAATCATTTATGATAATTCAGTAAAGAAAACATTCGAATATTATTTTACAAATAATTCAAAAGAATTTAAAACATTTCCAATTGTAGACACAGAGGGTAGTGTTAAAAAGACTTTGTATTTTTTGGACTTATATTACAATTTAGGTTATCGTATCTTTATTGGTTTTAATCGTTCCAGTATGTTAAATAGTGTATTAAGTTGGTTTTTACAACATCCAGATGCAACAGGAATGAGTCTAAATTCAACATCACCAACTTTAAGTATTCCGAAGAATGTTTATCGTTTAACACCTTCTGATGATAATATATTAGCAAGTGTAGAGGTTTCTCCTTTCTTACTTTCAAGAAATAATATATTTTATGTGTATAGTCAAGGAGAAGTTGCTACAGAATATGTGTTATCAGCATTATTAAGTCCTCTTTCACCAATTAAAGATAAGATAGTGCCTATTCCTATTTTACCAGATGGATCAAATATGTCAGATGTGCAGACTCAATATACAAATAAAGGTGCAACGGCTCTCACAGATTCAACTATTATTTATTTATTTGTTGAAAATCAAAGAAGACAATTTATTGATTTGTTTACTCCATCTTTTACACCGATTCCAACTTTTAATATTTCTATCAATATTTTCCCTGAATTTATTGGTATTCAAAAGACTATTTGGAATCAATTATTTTATGCTTATCAAAATATTAATGTAAGCACATCACCACTTTGGAGAAAAGGATATGAAACATTAGGTTCACAAGTTTATAATAGTGTTTCTCTCAATGCTTTACAATTGAATAATTATTTGAAGAGAAAATTCGATTTAAATGATATGCCTAATTATGCATATATGCAAGAATTTAATCAGAATAAGGATATTATATATTTTTCTTATTCTGATTTTGTATGGAAAAATGAAACATGGATTCCTGATGCCGTTTTTATCAAAGATCCTATATTTGGTGTTATCTACAAAACACTGAATGATTAATAATACTTAATACCCATCAATCCATGATATTTTTCAATAAACTCTTCTCCAATATCACCTCTCTCTAAACTTCGTATCGGAATGATTTTAAAATTCAACATCTCTTTACTTACAATTCCTTCCAATATTTTAATCTTTCTCTCTTCAATAAACAATTCTTTCAACATATATCCTTCAATATGTTCTTTTATTTCTATTTTGATTCTTCCAAATACAAATAAATCCACTTTTCTTTCATCACTCATCTCTTTCAATCTCTCTTGTAAAAGTGTCAAATGACCTTTCATCTCTTCATCTCGTTTCCACTCCCACACTTCTTCTTTTGTTAAATTCTCATTTTTACAAGTGACACCTTTCATCTCTTTCACTTTTGTGGTAATTGTATTCGAAACACCATACACAAATACATTTTCACCTTTCTTACAATTCTCTTTCATCACTCTATCAATCCATTCGATCAATTGACTCTCACCACTCACTTTGCCAACTGATAACTCTTTCGACTTGTAACGATTCATCTTCATATGTTTTATATTTTGTTGATTAACTTGTAAAACTTGTAAAAAGACAAAATTGGTAAAGATATCATTCCACTCTTCCAAAGGGAATTTCTCATAATTACGATATTGATAACTTGGAAACTTATACTCTTGCAATACTTGTCTTTCTTCTTTGGTCAATATCTTCTCTTCCATCATCTCTTTCAAACCCTTCTCTGAACCATGATATATCCAAAAGATGGAATGAATCATTTCATTCTCCTCCCGATCACTCATTCTTTGAATAAGACTGTAAACCGATTTACATAAAGCATCCCTTTTGAGAGCATTTCCAATCTTACGACAACTCTCCTGCGTATCTAACAACTTTTCCAAAAAATCTTTTACAGAAAGTCCATTTGACAAAATCGTCACACATAACTCCAAATCCGATTGATACACTTCCATCTTCTTTTTATCCTCTTTCTACCCTTTTCTTTATATACCCCTAAATTAATCAAATGAAAAACAATATAAAGAACTCATTTTCTTTATATACCCTAATTTTGATCAAATGAAAACCAATATAAAGAAAAGTCCCACTTTCGCAACAAGTTGGCAACAGATTTCGTTTTTATAAACTCATTTGCGCAAAAGCAAAATATAAACTTTGCGTATCTCTTCTCATAAACCATATTCGTTGCCAAAAGTCGCGAAATCTTATTTTAAAAATTTGATGAAATGAAAACCAATATAAAAAACTGAAAGAAAAAAAGAGTGAAGAAGAAAGAAATTGATATACATTTTCAAAAGATGATTGATTTGGAGAGTATAGAAGAAGGTAAAGTGTCTTCAGAAACAGATTTTGAATGTCCTATTTGTTTTAATATTTATCCTCTTGAGAGTTTACAACATGATACAAATTCAAATAGAAATATACGATGTTCCACTCAAAAACATGATGTATGTAATGAGTGTTTGATCAAATGGATACAAGAATCGGCAGAGAGGAGGAGAGATGTGAGATGTGTGGTATGTAATGAAGTGATGTATCGTTTTTTGAGAGAAGAGATTCAAAGAGAGAGTCCATCTTTGCAAAATGGAATTCGTATTCATCCAGAAGTGATCGAAAATCCGATACATAGAAAGATTCGAAATCTGAATCAATTGATGTCAAAAATAGGATGTAATTCATGTATTGGATTTGCTTTATTATTTGGAGCTTATATATTTTTACCTCCAAAATATCAAAAGAGATTACTTGCTTTTATATGTATGTATACAGGTATTGTTATCATGATTATGAGTGGTTTATATATGAATCGTTTATATTATACAATGCAATTGAATCGAATTCATCCTTCTTAAATTTATCTTTTTATAAATGATTTTAAGAATTATTTTCTTAAAATGGAATATTTTTGATTTAAATAAAATTGGAATTAGAGACATTTTTGGTGACATAAGGAGTCTTTTTATGTAGATAGTGTTGTAATGATTTTTGGAAAGAAGAAGGTTCAAAACGTTTTCGAATTTGTAAAATACTCTTTTTGGAAATAAATGGAATGGAAGAATCTTTTTTATGATATTGTATCAAAAATTTAACAACAATATGAATATGTCTTGTAATACGATGTATATAAGTATATACATCTTCTTTTTCATATTTTTTAATATAATCAAAAAGAAGAGTCATAAGATTGAGTTGTGTATGAGGAATTTGAAAAAGGAATTGAATGAGAGGAAGTAATGTAGAAGATTCTGGAAATTCATTTTCATAAATATAACGATAGATTCCAACAAACATATAAAATAAATCTAATGATTTTGAATAATTTTGTGCATTATCCGGTATATACATCAATTTCGAATCATGTTGAACAACTGACATCACGAATGGTTTTGAATCATCATGAAGTGTTATACAAGATAAACCAAAATCAATCAAAACGATCTTATCATCTTTTGTAATCATGATATTTTTGCAATGAAGATCTCCATGAACAAAACCAAATGAATCTTGAAGTTGATTTAACAAAATGGAAAGATCTATTAATTTTTGAATGATTTTCTTTTCATCTTGAATATTATTGATCATAAATTGATAAAATGAAATCCCATCTATTTTTTCCATACGAATTTGTGTATGTTGATTTTTCATTTTGACAAATAGAAGATTTGGAACAATAGTTGGTTGAATTGCATGATATAGATAAAATTGAATAAATGATTCTTTAAAAACATGAAAGAGATTGATCTCTTTATCTTGAATGGAACTGTTGGGTTCGGGTATAATGGATTCTTCTTTAAGAATCGTTCCATTTTGCAAATTATAAATAATACTTCTTTTACCTTGATTGATCTTTTGGGATTCAGTAAGAGAGAGATCACTAATGGCTAATTTAGAGAAGAATATTTTAGCAGTTGTTAATTCCACTTTTTTTAATTGTTCTAAATCAATTTCATTTCGAATAAATTTTAACAGAAATTGGGAATACATTATGAATACTTCTTTCATTTTTGTCACATCACTCTTCTTTGCAATTGTCTCTTCTAAAAATGAATCAATCCACTTCTCCTCTTGACCCACTCTCTTCACTTCTCCCTTTTTTATTACCTTCTTCATTCTATTATTTATTCTTATTTTTTAATCAAATGAATCCGATATAAAGAAAAGTGCCACTTTCGCAACAAGCCTGCAATAACGACTACTATGAAGGTATTTACAAAGAGATCATGAATGTAATATAACTATTCTTTGTAAATAGTAATCGTAACATGATCAATTGCATCAAGTATGAGCGAACAACTTGTCTTCGCATTAAGTTAGCAACAGATTTCGTTTTTATAAATCCATTTGCGCAAAAAGCAAAACAAATTGAATGCGCATCTCTTCTCATAAATCATATTCGTTGCAGAAGTCGCGAAATCCTTTTTAAGAATTTGATCAAATGGAACCAATATAAAGAATATGAAACTTTGTTTGAAAGTGAATTGTCGATGCTCAATTATTTTCGTAGTGCAGTTTTTTATCAAGAATTTGATAAAATGGTAAAAATGTAAAAAAGAAGATTTAGAAGCGAGCATAGCAGTGATAATCGAATTGGGGGTTGAGAGGAGCTGAATGTCCAGTTCCCTTATCCATAGCACCACGAATATTTCCCTCCATACCAAGTTGAGGAACAGTGTTAGGAGGAACATCGACTCTCATACCAAAACCATTGGGATTGACAGTTTGGCATTTGATTCCTTCAAGAGTGACAGCACAGACACTTTGAGTGGGAATATCAACAGGAGCAACTCCTTGGCAACTGAGTTTGCTTGCAGTATATTGCGAATTCACATCCATAATATTACGGGCATTGTGCATGAGGAATTGGCGATAATCATAAGATGAATGAATTCCATTGGAGAAACGGATCATATCATTGACATAGGTAGCAGGACGGTAATCCGTGAAGATACGGCCATCGGACATCATCGCAGGACATCCTTGGAATTTGTTATTCACAGTCTTTCCTTGTTTGGGAGTTTGGGGATTGTTTTGCATCATCTTCTTTATCTATCTTATACAAAGATTTCATTTTTTATAAAATGAAATCGAATATAAAAAAATGGAATTTTTATTTACGGGAGAGTCGCCAATAACGGCTTCCTGATTTACTGACACTTACTTTGTATTTCTTACCATCGGTTCCTGTATAAGTTTCACCTTCTTTAGCTTTTTCAAGAGAGATCTTAGGACGTCCATCATCTTCAGATTCATCGGAAGAAGAAGAGTCTTCAGGAGTAGGGTGAGGAACTACTTCTTCTTTCTTCTCTTCTACAGGTTTCTCTTCTTCTTTTTCTTCTTCTTTCTCTTCTTTCTCTTCTTTCTCCTCTTCCTCTTCTTCCTCCTCTTCCTCTTCTTCATCCTCATCTTCCTCCTCATCTTCATCTTCTTCCTCTTCGTCATCTTCATCCTCATCTTCCTCCTCATCTTCATCTTCTTCATCTTCTTCATCTTCTTCATCTTCATCATCATCTTCGTCTTCATACTCTTCATCCTCATCTTCATCAGTGGTTGTGTCAGAACGAGCTCCACCACGGAAGAGGGAATCTTGGAATTTGAGGATGTCACTCAGACGAGGATCAGCAAGGTTGATGGAGGAAGAAGAGACGGGACAAGAAGGAGCTTCGATACTACTTACTTTTTGAGAAACGGATTGGAGACGCTCACGAAGGGAGTTAAGATCACTTTCGAGCATATTGATTTTGTTTTTGTTTTTGTTAAGTTCATTGGACATGAAATACATGACAATGAGGATGATGGCAAGGAGAACGCCAATAATGATAAAGAGGTAGTTTTTGAGAAAATCCATTTCTTCCTTATACAATTATTATAAAATCAGATTTCCTTTTACAAATTTAAACGATTTTAGTTTTTAAGCATTTACATTTAATCTGGCAAGATTGACATTTGCAAAACCTCCATTTATAACTACGGCCTCTAATCCATCTGGATTTGTAGCACCTGCGTGTCCATTGTCAATGGTTCCTAATATTGCTGTATTAAGCCAAGCTTGACCATTAGAAGGGTCATACACAAAATCAGCAAATCCAGTACATGTTCCTCTTACGGTTTTGGAAGCTGTAATACCTATATTTTGTGTAGCAACATCAACACCATTCGCATGATTACCATTGCCTCCAGTATTATTAATGCCCTGAGTTGCATCCACAATAGGATTAGTTATAAGTTTTGTGTAAAAAGCATTTAAGGCTGCAACAGTTCTGTCTCCACCAGTTTCTTTTACAGCATTAAATCCAGTATAAGCCACACGAATATTATCATAACTAATAATTGTTTCGGGAGCAAGCCCTTGCATCATTTCGCATCTTTCTTTTTTGGTTCCTGATAAATTTCCTTTGATTACAGCATGATAATGGAATGGTGTAGAATCATCACTTATGATCAAAATAGAATTAGCAAGTTTTTGAGTGATTTTGCAAGATTTGATTTGTGGATAGATACCATTTGCCATAAGAATAAAACTATTCTGTTTATCTTGAATATCGGATATGTAATTCTTTACATCTAAAAATCCAACATTACAAATGGTAGATTGGACTAAGGTCTCTAAAATACAAAATTCCAATTCACATGCCTTAGCTCCAGCAATAATTGCTCTTTGCACAAGTCCTTTGGTTCTGTTAAATTCAGCTGGATTTTCTAATTGAAGATCGTTGGGAATATCTCGAAGTGTTTTGAAAGATTTACCAAAAAAGGTGTCTTTATATTTTAAGATCTCTGGATCTTTAGATTCCTTTATAATATTTTGAACATTTCGAGTAGATTTTGCATTTGCTTTGAGAAGCATATCACGAATCTTTTGGATGATTTCTTTCAAATAATGATCAAAAACGACACTATTAGGAGCTGTTAAACGATCTCCAATCATCTTGCGTAATTGACCTACAAACCATTCTCTGTAACGAAGGAACGCATTGTTCGCATTGTCGTTAGCTAATTTTCCAAAATGTTCACAATTGGCTTTAGCTCCTGTTAAAATATTAAAAACATTCTGGAATATTTTGTTTCCACCAGCACCATAATCTGGAGATATACCAGATGAATCATTTCCAATCATCCATCTCACACTTGGAGGTTGAGGAACTTCTTTAAGAGCAGCAGCACCAGCACCAGCACCAGCACCAACAGCAATATCTGCATTAAGTCGTAAGATACTACCTACGTTGAGTTTATTGTTAAACTCAGTAAGTTGAGCTCGAGAAGCGGCATTTGGAGCATCAGGTGCTCCAACAGCAATAGCATCTCCCACACCAAAAGTGTCTTCAGTAGGCTTAATATTAACAACAATAGCGGTAGCTGGACCTCTTCCAGAATCAAAACCTTCAGGATTTTGACCAATCCAAGTCAAAAATTGAGTACCATTAAGAGGTGTTAAATAATTTCTTGAATAAAGACTTGCGAAGACTGCATGGTAGAAACTATCATCACTCTTTTCAATTTCCAAAATGTTCATATCTACAAGCGGATTAGCTCTATTCTCTTTTTTCTGATCAATTCTCATCTTTTCACGATAATAACGATGAAGGTATTTAACGACTTGAGGTAGTTCAAATACACGATTTTTGATATTTGAATCAGTATTTGTCCCCATATCTATACCTCCTCTTGTAAGTCTGATTAAAATAAATTGTAAAATTTGTTGTACTGCTCTCTTATTTTGAAGGGGTAATTGGAAAGGATATGTTGCTTTTTCTGTATTTAAATATGTAAAGAAAATACGGTAAAAATAGGCATAATATTGGTATAAACGGTATTCAGTAGAAGAAAAAGCAGGAAGTCCTGTATTTCGCATATTTTGTTCAGTTGCTGGATCTAAAGGTAAAAACAAGTTTTGATTACCGATTCTTGAACCTTTTTCTATCAATAATTTTAAGTCGTATACATATTTTTGTATAAACTTTTTCAATTCAGTATGAAAAGTTTTATTATTATTTTTTATTTTTGATTTTTGAATAAATTCTAACAATTGAGCATTTAAAGAAGCAGGATCTGCTCTAAGTCCATTGATAACATTTTTCTCAATATTTTTAGATACTTGATCATCTCCTAAATCAAAATCAATATAATGAACATTACCAACAGGAGTTGTTTGAATGGAATTATTAACAACAGGATCAATATTTGTAATATAACGATCTAATTTTCTTTTAAAAGCATCATAACGTCCTCCACGTGATTTAACAGCTTCATTTTGCAAAGGAGTAATCATTTGTAATTTGAATGTTTTATTTAATTTAATTTTTTTAAAAGTGTTTGCTATACTTTTAGGAAGAGTGATGGATACTCCTCGACTTCCTTTTTTCATTTCATTTTGAATTTGTTTGATAATAAGACTCTTTGAAAAAGGAGAACCTCCAACTTTGCGTTTTTTACTTCCTCCTGCCAATGCACATTTTGATTCTTTTGTAGAAACAACAATATCTTCCAAAGGACCCATTATATCTTCAATATCAGGATTAGCTCTCATCGAAGTATAAAATAATTCTGCAGGAGTATGTTCTCCCAATTCTCTTTGAATGTATTCTTCTAATCCAATATCAGGACACTCATCAATATAGGAAATAAGGACATATACATATTGTTCCATAAACTCTATTCCTCGATATTCTCTTCCATTTCCACTTCTTTGAACTTGACCTTGCACTATTTCATATAAAAGAGCACATATACCTTGTATATTCAAAATGTTTGATTGAACATTTGCATTTGCACTTGGCAAACCAGTTGAAATAGAAGGAGCACCCAATTCATACATACGAACTGGTTTATCTCCTTTTTTTAAAAAAATAACTTTTTTACCTCCAACTTCATCAATCCAATAAAAAGTTGGTTGTTTTTTTTTAATTACTTCACGAATTTGTAAATAAATAGGTGATTTTACGATAGCTTCATTGATTTCTGTTAAACCACTTGTTCCTTTGTTTATCATATTTTTTTTTATGCCAAAATCATTTTTCTTTTTTTTTATATCTAATATCAATTTAGCCATATTCTCATTTTGAGAATTTGTCATAATTTCGGCAATAAGACTTGTGGTTGAATTGCTCATACTCCTATTAATAAAAAAGATAAAATTATCTCTTCTTCTTTCTCAAAATGAATGAATCCTTTTCATTCATTTTATCTTAAAAACAATCATTCTAAGCAGAACATACTTCACACACTTGATATTCTCCTCCTTCTGTCTTTGCACTCTCTTTCTTCTTGGATGGATCGATGGTGAATTGTTGTGCTTGCACTTTGGGACGTGAGCGTATATAATAACTTCCTGTCTTCAAGCCATGTTTCCATCCATAGGTTAATGCGCTTGTTAATTTCTTCGAATCCGGTTCTTCAAAGAATAAATTCAAACTTTGTGTTTGGCATACAAATGGACCACGATCCACCGAAAGATCAATCAATACTTTTTGTTTAATTTCCCAAACCGTTTTATAAAGATTCTTTAATTCAATGGGAATCTCTTCAATTCTTTGAATGGAACCATTTTCTGCAATAATTGTATCTTTCATCTCTTTATTCCACATTCCCCTTTCCATCAAATCTTTCACTAAATACTTATTAATCACCACAAAATCTCCTGCAATCGTGCTTCTTGTATAAATATTTGATGTAATGGGTTCAAAGCATTCATTATTTCCTAAGATTTGTGATGTGGATGCAGTTGGCATCAGTGCAATCAGTGTTGAATTCGCCAAACCATATTTCATAATTTCTTCTTTCAATCCTTTCCAATCATAACGATCACTTGGTTCCACTCCCCACATATCAAATTGTAGTATTCCCTTACTCATTGGACTTCCTTCAAATCGTTCATATATCACCTTTTCGTCACGAGCCATCTCCATGGATGCTTTTAATGCGCCATAATACATGGTTTCTGCAATTTGACGATTGACGACTCTTGCCTCTTCACTATCATAAGGAATACGCATCTTCATGAAGGAGTCGCTTAATCCTTGTATTCCAATTCCCAATGGACGCATCTTCATGTTAGATCGTCGTGTTTCAGGTGTAGGGTAGTAATTATAATCGACAACACGATTGAGATTTTTGACAATGACAGCCATCACTTCCACAAGTTTTTCATGATCAAATTCACGAGTCTCTTCATTCACAAACATTGGCAAACCCACAGATGCTAATGTGCAGACAGCATATTCTTTATCATCGGAGTATAATGTAATTTCGTTGCAATTTCCGGCTAAAATACCGTTAAAAATGCCAGTATGACGTATGGGTTCAGTAAAACAATAAGTATCAGAAATTCGTTCTTCATTCATAATACCACAAATTTCATCTTGAATGATTTGTTTGGTATAAGGATCTGTCCAAGAAGATAATTTCATACCAATTTTAAGATCTTTTGCTCGAATCTCATTCCATTTTTCATTATCTTCATCAATATAAAATTTGTGATATTCAGTGCATTCTACCATTTTACCATTTTTAGTAAATATCTTGATAATCTTTTGGTTTTCACCTGTTTTTTGAATCAACACTTCACTCCATCCTTCACCATGCCATACATTTACTTTTTGGTTGACTATTTTTTCAATTTCAATTTCACCTTGATCAGTCAAAATCTTAGTTTCACCGACAACACAGAGGTTACTATTCCTAATCACTCCAACATTCATTTGTGCAGATTTGCGATTGACATGATCTTTAAAAGATATGTAAGGTGTTCCTGTTTCAATTTGTGAGGTTAAAATCGCATTCCACACATCCACTGTTGCCACTCTCTTACGATACTTCTTTTCACTCTCATATTTCAGATACAGAGTTTCATATTCATCGCCATAGACATCATTGAGACCTGGGCATTCATCAGGATCCATCAATGACCACATAGAACCGCTTTCGAGAAGTCGTTTCATGAACAAATCTGGAATCCACATGGCAAGGAAGAGATCACGGGCACGAAGATGTTCAGCTCCAGTATTTTTTCGTAATTCCAAAAATTCAAGAATATCAGGATGATGAGGTTCAATGTAAACCGCAATGGAGCCAGGACGCTTACCCGATTGATTGATATGACGAGCTGTTTCATTCATCACTCTGCAAAGAGGAATAATTCCGTTTGATTTTCCATTCGATCCACGAATATAAGATCCGTTGGAACGAATATTGGAGATGGACACACCAATACCACCAGCACCAGCCGAGATTTGAGCCATATCGGCAATGGCTTTATAAATACCTGCAGTGGAATCTTCCATCCCCATGAGGAAACAAGATGAGAATTGATTCTTGGGTGTTCCTGCATGGAAAAGTGTAGGAGTAGCATGTGTGAAATACTTGCGCGACATCATTTCATATGACTGAATAGCACTCTTGATGTCGGCTTTGTGAATACCTACGGAGACTCGCATCCACATATGTTGAATGCGTTCAACAACTTTACCATGAAGACGCATCAAGTAAGCTCTCTCCAAAGTTTTGAAACCGAAATAGTCAAAAAGATAATCACGCTCATAGTTAATCACGTCATTTAGCTTTGTTTTGTTTTTCATGACAATATCAAAGACATCTTCAGCAATAAGAGGAGTATGCTTACCATGGACATCTTTGTGATGATAGAGCATATAGATGGTTTCACTGAAAGAAGGAGAAGTGACTTTGTGATTGTTAGAGATGATGATACGCGCGGCCAACTTGCCATAATCGAGATGAGTGGTTTCGAGAGAGATACAGATTTGCGCGGCTAACTCATCAAGTTCGGTAGTGCTGACACCATTATAAATTTGACTACATACTTTTTGAGAGATCATAATAGGATTGACAGTATCCTCGAGACCTTCACAGAGGTTTTTAATACGACGAGTGACCTTGTCAAAAGAGACTTCTTCGAGGTCACCGTTACGTTTCTTGACACAAAAAGTATTAGAAGACATGGACTTTTTCATATTTGTTACTCAATATTTTTTATTCTGTATTTTTCTTTAAACCGTTTTATTCATATTTTGAAGTCTTTATATTAAAATCCATTTTTATCAATATGAATCCGATATAAAGAACTAATTTCTTTATATACACTGAAATTGATGAAATGAATCCAATATAAAGACTTCATTTTCTTTAAATATCCATAATTTGGTAAAAATACTCCGATATAAAGAAAAGTCCCACTTTCGCAACAAGCCTGCAATAACCATGACTATGAAGGTATTTTACAAAGAAATTATGAATGTAATATAAATATTCTTCGTAAATATCAATCATAATGTAACCTATTGCATCAAGTATAGGCGAACAACTTGTCTTCGCATCAAGTTAGCAACTTATTCATTTTTATAAATCCATTTGCGCAAAAAGTAAAAAAACGATCTGCGCATCTCTTCTCATAAATCATATTCGTTGCCAAATATTGCGAAATCTTTTTATAAGAATTTAATTAAATGAAACCAATATAAAGAAATGATTTTTTTTAAATAGTTAATTTATAAGTGTGAAGTGAGGATTAAATAAAGAGTAGATCGTAATCATCTCCTTTATGAATTTCGAATTTGTCAATATACAAATAATGTGCATAATACAATTTTTGTAGTGGAATGGGACAAGATGCAGAGCGACCTCGCAACATCTTTTCTCTCTCCATATCGACATTGAGTTCATGTAATCCTTTATTTTGTGAAACTGTTCTTTTCATAGTTACATCGACACAACGACGTTTTCTGTAAGGAGCATAACCATCTTTTTTTTCTGGAGGAGGCATTTGAATGGGAAGTTCCAGCATGGATTGCTTATTTTTTCGACTCATTCCCAATAAGGAAGTGAATAGATTAAAAATCCAATAATGCAAATCCACGGATACTCTCCACAAAGAATACCAAAATTCACGTATCATATAATTGAATCAGATCAATCTCTATCCTCCACGAACGAGACCTCTTCATCAATTTAAGCTAATAATGGTTTTTTATCAAATGGATAAAAAAGAGTATTTGAATAAAAATATTTCATTTTTTTACTTATTTTCACGTTCATGTATTTTATTCCATTGTTTAAGAACGTAAGCAATGTATTTGGGTTCTTCAATAGCACACATGCCAAGAGCATACTCAATCTCTTCATGATGTTTATTTTGATCTCTATCTTTCAAATTGTCAATAAAAGTGAGTAATGTGTTTTTATTCGAAACATGATATTTACCACCTCCTATCTCTTTTGGTATCATATATTGGTCAAATGAAATTCTGGCAGGGAAAGCGAATTCGACACCTTTAGAAGTCATTTGATAACAATCTGCATTCCAAACACGCAAAATGCCTTTAGAATCAACACGAGGAGCTAAATATTTAGGAATAGTGATATTGGAAGGTAATATATTATGTTCCATAAAATGACTATGAGTGACAAGAACAATGCGAATGGGTTTTTGATCTGTTTTATGAACAAGAGAGATGAGATGAGGTAAAATATCTTTCATAAATTTTGAGAAGTTTGGATTTGAACTTAAAGTGGATTTATTGGATTGATTGGTAAAATCTCCTTTTCGATTGATATATTGAATTTTAGGAGGAATGAGAGGTAATTGAATGTGTTGTTGGTCAAAACGTTTCTTTTCATAAAGAGAAATGTATTTTTGAAGATATTGAAAGAAACGCATGAATTTCTTTTTAGAAACAGGAATAGAATCAGGTTGATTATCCAGATTAAGACGTTTTAAACCAATGATTTTAGGAAAGCGTTGTTCTCCAATATAAGGAAGGACATAAAGAGGATTTTGTTTTTGAAAATATTGCAAAAAGAGAAGATAAGCAGTTTCCCAAGTGCGTATCAATTGAGAAGCACATATTAAATCCGGTTGAATCAAATCTGTAAGATTCTTAAGATGTAAAGTAGATCCTAAAGCATGTGAAATACCAAAAGGTGAAACATGAGGATTGGGAGCAAGTCGAGTTCTTTCTGTAATATTCTCTATATGAGTTGTTTGAAGAGCTCTTATTAATTTAATGTCACGTCCACCAATAGATTCTAACATATTTGCACATGAATGAAGATGTCGAATCCAATAAAGTTCAACATTGTTAGGAATAGAAAGATGATTTACAGAGAGGGTTTGTGGAAATTTAATTAACATTCATCTAATTCTTTCTCATAAAAAAAATATGAGGAAGAGATAGAAAGATGATACAAGAATATCAAATTTTAACTTTTATGATTCTCTTTTTTATTCTTATGATCGTTGTTCATCATCTATTTATTCAACCTATGATGAATCAAGAAATGCATGATAAACAACAAGCAAAATCATGGGTAAAATATAAACAACATGAAACCAATCATGATATTGGAATTAAATCAACACAAAGTGCATTGAATCCTGATTTGGATTTAGGAAATACACTTCCATCGGAGAAAGAGATGGTAATTGAAGATTCTTTCTCTGAAATCAACAATCCCATTTCTAAAACCGAATATGACAATTTAGTAGAATCTCAAGTTCCAACACTTAATACTCAACAATGTTGGATGTCAAAAGAATTTGAATGTCCTCCTAAAAATGGATCTTATCTACAATGCACGAATAATTATATTCCTAAACCAGATCAAAAGAATTGCGATTGCTCAAATCGCACATTTGAAATGTGTCCTTTCCCATACAAAATATCGGAAAATGAATATTATAAAAAAATTGGATTTAATCGAGAACAAGAATTTGGTTTCTAATAATATTCACTAAAACGAATCGCCTCATCAACTTCACCTTCTAAAGTTTGTCCCATATTTACAGGCTGAACACTCTTTTGAATATTCATCTGTGGTAATACTTGATAATAAAAACGACGATACTCTTCATCCATTTCTTCATTACTCTTATCATGAATATGTTCATGATGAGTCTCTTCTTCATGATGGTGTTCATGATGGTGATTATGCTCATGATGGTGATCATGATGGTGTTCATGATGGTGATTATGCTCATGTTCATGGTGGTGATCATGTTCATCATGATGATTATGATGGTGATCATGTTCATCATAATGTTGATCTTCATAGTGTTGGGGTTCATAATGTTGATGTTGATTTTCATATTGATTAGGTTCTTCATAGTGTGGAGGATGTTGATTGCAAGAATGGCATTGAGGTTTTTGGATAGCTTGAGTAGGAGTGGAATAGGTTGGGAAAGGGGGAGGATTGAAAGAAATGGGTTTGGAAATAGGGGTTTTTACAGATTCTTTTTTGCAATATTTTTTTTTGCAACAACGATGATGTTTGCAACACTTTTTTTTTCGAACAGGTTCCTCAAATTGATCTTCATGAAAAAGTTTATCAATCACATTTGATAATTTTGAAAAAATAGAAGTTTTGGTCATTTCTATTTAAAGAGAATATAAAAAGTAAAAAGAAGAATGAAAACAAAACAAATATATCGTTTACTTTCAAAAAGATTTGAAGAAACAGATTTTACAAATCCACCCTCCTATCTGTATTCGAAAGAAGATGAAAAATATGTTAAACCAAATGAAATGAAAAAATCCAAAGATTTACTCTATACTACTTGTTCTGAATCCGATAGTATTGTTTTTCTTATTCAAACCATTAGTAAAAATATTATTTTTCATATACAAAACTCAAATCCTGAATTATTTATCCATTTTTTTCAATACAAACTTAGTTGGATGGAGAGAGGAGCGATCCAAAAGATATTTATCTTTCATTCTTCATTTCAATCAAATTCATCTCAAAATTCAATAGATGATTATGTAGAATATCTTCTTGAACAATATCAATTTCCAAAAATAATTTATTTAGGAAGTATATCAAATGATATATGGATTGGTTTATGTGATAAAGGTCTTTTTTGTCAATCGATTTCAAAATTATAATTCATCTTCTTGATACTTTTCAATATACAAAAATGAAAAAGATGGATTACCTAATATCCAATTTCGATAATTCTTCTCAATTTCATGAAAATAAGTCATTGGTAGCAATGTCTTTCGAGTCAAACGATGATAATTCTTAAATATATACATAATATCTTGATTATGATGCACATATTTCTCAATCCAATGAATAACATTATAAAATTCACGAATAGGAAGACGATTTCGCATCTTGAAACAAATTAATTCCAAACCATAAATTAAATGTGTTGAATGGGAATAATAACGCCATAAACAACTTGTTTCTTTCTTCTTCTCTTGCCAATATATTTGAACAAACTCATCATTACCAAACAAAAGAATCCAAGAAAAAATAAATTCATCATATTTGTTTCTTTCAAATATTTTTCGATAAAATTCAAGCAATTCATATCGAGATGTTTCTATAATTCGAATAATTTGTCCCAATAATGGATCCTGAATCTTGTGACAATTACATTCTGTTTCTTCAACAGATTCAGTTTCTTCTCTTTGATGAGATAAAATGATATTTTCAATTTCAACCAAAGATGAATCCCATTCTGGAATACAAATCAATATTTCTGTAATTTCATAAACATCCATATAAGAGAAGATAGTGCTATACACAGGAATTGGAAAGATATCCATTTTTTTTCTATTTACACATCTTTTTTTTAAGTATTCCCAAGAATATCATTTTTTCTTCCATTTGATAAAAATATTTTCTTATCTCATAAATAGAAACACACATCTTCAAAAAATGACTATGACTTCACTTCTTGCCGATAACTTAGTTAATTCAATCATGCCTACTTCAAAAACCATGTCAGGTGGTATGCGTGGTATGGGACAAGAATCATCCATCGGACGTTTCTTTGCTCTTCTCTTTGTATTCCTCATTATCATTCTGATTAAATCATACATTGTCTATCTTGGATACAATTACATTATGCCTCGTGTGATCTTCTCTCTGAACCAAGATAAATCATCTACACCTCAAGAAGTGATGTCTCGCTTCCGCCCTATTACATTTATCGAATCAATTATTCTCACCATCTTTGCCAATACTCTTCTTGGTGCTTAAATTTTTAATATTGATTTTTTATTATAAGATAATAATAGAAAAAGATGAAAATATATATATGGTTAATTATAATATTGATTTGTATATTTTTGTATATATTAAATCAATATTTAGGAGAAAATCAAGAAGATTTTCAAAATATAGATTGGACAGATAAATATGATAAGATGTATCGTATATTGGATGAAGATTTTTTAAATAAAAAAGATCATTTTACAGAAGATGAGAAGAGAGAGATAGAAGATTATTTTGTAGTAGAAAAAATATTAAATGAAATATCAGATAAAAGAAAATGTATTTCTTGTTCTCTTTTTTGTCAAAATTCGAATAATCGTTTTGCAAATGAACATCCTACTCCAGATTTTCATGATAAAAATGGAAAATGGTATCAAAAATATTATTCTTCACTAAAACAAATGATACAAGAGAAGGATACGATTCTCCCTGAATATAAAATACGTCTTTATCTTGAAAAACAACTTGAAGGATTTGCAGATGAATTACTTTCCCTTTCTAATCATCAACTTGAAATTTATGTAATGAAAAATAATTCAATTGGAGCAAATCCAGGTGCAATGTGGCGATTTTTAGCTTATGATGATAAAAATTTGGATGTTGTTTTTACTGTAGATATTGATGAACCTTTAAAAGAAAAGATAAACTTTATTGAATCTTTTGAAAAGAGTGATAAAGTATTTGGTCGTTATATGGGTAATTGTAAAGATAATTTTTATGTAGATCGAAAAGAGAAGACAGCCATGAATTATGCTGTGGTGTTAGCGAGTAGAATAGGATATAAACCATCCCAAGCAGATATCTCTTTTAAAGATAATATGATAAAATACATTTTACATCGAAAAGAGAGATGTAAATCAGACAAACCATGGAAAGAAAAAGACGATGATATTGAAAATGTGTATAATCGTCCGATTGGAAGTCAATATGCAGGTTGGGGAGGAGATATTCATATGTATGGTTTTGATGAAAAGATTTTCAAACATGTATTTTTCCCATATTTTGTTCAAAAATCACAAGTTCTTACTTGGAGTTCATCTCCAGAAAATATATTAAAAAAATTAGATATGAATCATCCAAGTAAAATTGATTATGAATTTACAAAAAAACACAATAATCAATTTATTTTTATGTAAACTCATTTCGTTAAAAACTATGAAAAAGAATCAAAACAAATAGTAAAATGGGAGAAGTTCAATATTTAGATCTTTTACAAGATATTTTAGAGAATGGAGACTATCGCCAAGGTCGTAATGGTGGCACCTATTCTCTTTTTGGAAAAACCATTCGTTTCAATTTAAAAAATGAGTTTCCTCTTTTAACAACGAAAAAGGTGTTTTTCCGTGGTGTAGTAGAAGAACTGCTTTTTTTTCTTCGTGGTGACACCAATTCAAAACATTTAGAAGAGAAGAAGATAAATATTTGGCGTGGAAATACTTCAACTGAATTTTTAAAATCGAGAAATCTTTCTTATCAAGAAGGTGATATGGGACCAATGTATGGTTTTAATTGGTTACATTTTGGTGCAGAATATAAAGGTTGTGATTATGATTATAAAGAAGAAGGATTTGATCAAATTGAACATGTAATGAATTTATTAAAAAATGATCCATTTAGCAGAAGAATCATCATGACAACATATGATCCAGTATGCGCTGAAGAGGGTGTTCTTTATCCTTGTCATGGAATTGTGACACAATTTTATTGTCGTGAAGAGAATAATATAAAATATATTAGCTGTTCTACCTATTTAAGATCGAATGATATGTTTTTAGGCTCACCTTTTAATATTGCTTCTTATGCATTATTGACTTATTTGATTTGTCAAAGATTAGGACCTGAATATCAACCGGATGAATTGATTATGCAGATAGGAGATGCACATATTTATGAGAGTCATTTAAATCAATGTAAAGAACAGATCTCAAGAAAACCATTTAGATTTCCAAAAATATCCATTCAACCATTTACAGATTGGAAATTACTTACTTTTGAAGATTTTCATTTAATTGATTACGAATGTCATTCAGCCATTCATGCTGAGATGGTTGCTTAGGATGCCATATTTCATAAGAGAGTTCAAAATGATGATCAGAACGATATATTTCTTTTAAATCATACTTTTGATCAATTAAAGATTCATTCCAAGGGAAATAAATATTTCCTTCATATTTTTTATAAATAACAGTAATATAAAGAGTATCAAAAGTAATCCATTTTAAAGCTTCTTCATATAAACGCGCTCCACCAATAATAAATACATCACTTTCTTCTCGATAAAACATATGAAGAATATAATAAAAGGCTTTTTTTAAATCATTGACAAAATAAAATCCTTTTTCACAAATGATGCCATGGACACTTCGATCGATCACAATATTTAAACGATTTCTTAATGGTTTTTTTAAAGATAAATATGTATTATATCCCATAATACAAATAGATCCAATCGTTTTTTGTTGAAAATAATGAAGATCTTCTGGATAATTCCAAGGAATATGACGATCAGAACCGATTACAAAAGAAGGAGATGTAAATGCAGTGATGAGATGTATTTTCATTATTAATATAAAATAAGATTCCTTTTTAGTCATTTATGCGAATGTAGAATAAATGAAAGATAAAAAATATGGTAAAAAGATAGAGGTTTTAGAAGATGTCAAATGTTCGTAAGACAAATGATTTTAATATAGATGTATCTGTAAATCCATCTACAAGTTATTACAATCGTTATTTGTTAAATAATCCACAATTAAAAAATATGAATTGGTTTGCGGGAAAAGAGAGTCCTGCATCTGATATCATGTTACGAAATGTATTAAAAGATCAATATTCTCTCAATTTTACAGATTATGAAAAATTAAAATTAGCTGAACAATACAATAAATTATATTTAAACTCAATGACGGAAACAGAGAAGAATACTGCTGAGGAAGAGAATAAAAAAGTTTATAATATGTCGATTCGTTTAATTGCAGAGAATGCAAGTCGTGTTTATATCCAATTAATCAATGAACTCTCTAATTATATTACATTAAATGACAAGAGAAGTTTAAATCAATTAGGATATATTTTAACAAAAGGTGAAAATATGATTTATATAGGACTTTTAGTGATAATGATTGCTTTTAGTTTGTGGTTGATTGATGTGACTTCTTAAGAGAGTTTTTTTGTAAAGAATGAGAAAAAAAATAGCAAGAAGAGATAGATAAATGCCCATTCTTCCTCTTGAAAATAAAATTCAACAAATTGATAAAGAAATTATCCCTAATGCTGTTTATGATCTTGTCATAAATCGTAAACGTCTTCAACTCAAAAAATACCTCGAACAACACCCTAAACTCATGTTTAACATTGCCCAATTTAATCAAGCTCTGAAAGTAAGTAATAACTATGCATCTCAAAATAAATGCAATTGTGCTTATCAAATTCCGTGGGTGACCAAATATGGAGCTGAAAAAAATCTCGGTAATAGTATTTATCTCTCTTTTACTCAACAAGTAGAAGAATATCGTTATATGATTCGCTATTGGTATCCTTCTCCCAAAATCTCCCATATGCGTTTCCTCTCCATGGTAGCCCTTGGAACTCTTCAAGAATTGAAATTAGACAAAACTTTGATTGGTGAAGGAAAAAATCCATGCGTGGTCGGTCAAAAAGATGTCATCGTTGGCCAAGTATTTGAATCCAACTACCAATTCCTCAATTACCTAAATGAACATATGATTTGGCTATAATCACCTTTTTAAAAAACATACTACTTAAAAAAAACATTTTTTTTAAGTATATTTAAAAAATGATAAAATGAAATTGAATATAAAGAAAAGTTTTTTTAAGTAGGATTTGAATTGTATAAAAATAAAGAAAGAAGAGATAGAGATGGAGGATTCAAATTTGGCATATATGAAAGAGTTATATCCAGAGATTCCTTTGGATGAAGAGTTAAAAAATACATTTCAAGCAAATAATGTGGAGAATTATAATCCGAATACATGTTCAAAATTGGTAAATACAATATTTGTTCCATTATTGGTAAATAGTCCAAGTAATGCAATATTAGCGAAATATATAGGATCTTATACTCCTGATTTATTTCGACAATGTTGGTTATCACCGAATATAGAATTACCATTTATATGTCCAACTGTGGAAATAAATAGTCTATTATATACATTTGAACAAAATTTGATAGAAAAAGATTTGATAAAAGGATTTTTATATCATGGATTTTCTTCCAATATTTATACCAATTATATTGCTGAAAACTTGTATCATAAGAAAGCTCCTTTTCCAAATGCAAGTTATCAAGATTTTATTTTATTTATTAATCATTTTCAAAAAGAATTATATACTGAAAATTATGGAAATTTTGAATCATTTGGTTATTATTTTATACAAAAGTATCCTCGATATACTTTGATGAATCAATTACTTCAATTTATCTTTGAAATTTCTCGTTTTCATGGAGCAAGCACAACAGGTAAAATTTTATGTAATTATTATTTGCCATGGAATGCATCGATTAGTTGTAAATCAGAGATTTATACAACTAATCAATTAGATCTCTCTCTAAATGCTCCAATTATGAATAATGTGTATCAATTATATAATCAATGGCAAGCAGGAACTTTAAATAATTCATCTTCAACAACAATAGATATTTTTTATTATTATCAAAATTTATTTATTACTTTAGATATTTTTAAAGATGTTTTTCGTGATGTTGTTCTTCAATTCAGTTATGAAATTACTAAAAAAGATTTTTGTCCAAAACCTTATATGACCAAAAAAGCTTATTTAGAATGTGCAAAACTGTATCAAATTTACATCGACAACAAACTTCGACTTCAACCTAAACCTTAATTTACTTTTTATAAAAATTTGATCAAATGAAAATAAATTTGATAAAATGGCAAAAAAACTGACACATTATACTTCAGAAAGTGAAAAGATATATGAGATAGTAGAAGATTGGTATTGAGAGTTATAAAAAGAAAAAGATGATGACTAAGAAAATGAAGAAGATCCCGACAACGAAATCGTGGAATCAGTTAAATGCAACGAATTATGAATTGTATTGTGTGAATTATCATCGTGAGAATCTTGGCCATCAAACATGGCATTGGGGAAGCACTCCTGAATCTGTTTTATTTGAATCTGGTTTTTTGAATGATTTTCGAGCTCTTCGTCTTAAAAGAAAGCAAGTCTTTGAATCAGAAGGTAAGCATTATAACCTGATGCAAGAATATGGTCTTGATGGTTTTTCATTTGATCAAGTTTCTTATCATGGAATTCAGTGCAAACTGTGGGATTCGTCATTGACGTTGAACTCGACAAGTTTGGATACTTTTTTCTCTGCAATGGAGAGATTGACGGAAAAGAATGAATTTGCCAAGGGATATTTGTATTACACTTGTAAATTGGAATCTACTTTAAAGATGGAGATTGATACAGGGAATTTGGTGGTTCGGAATAAACTTCCATTTGATGAAGAGAAGAAGAATGAATTTTTGAATCTGACAGATGTGAAACCAGAAGAGATAAATGAGATTTCATTTGAATTGCGTGATTATCAACAGAGAGGAGTGGAAGCACTTCGTAAGAATTGGTCTGGAGTGAGATTGATGAATCTTCCTTGTGGAACAGGTAAGACGGTTATTTTTAATCATCATGTGGCAGAGAGGAGATATAAGAATATTTTCATTCTATCACCTTTGAAGGTTCATGTTCGTCAGAATTTGGAAAGGATGAAGTGCTTTTTACCTGATTATCATGCATTGTTGTTGGATAGTGATACAGGTGGATCTACGGATATTGATGATTTGACTTCAGCCTTGGAGAAGAGATCGATCATCTCTTCTACCTTTGATTCAGCGGAGAATGTGATTAAACAGTTGTTTGAAATGGAGGAGAAAGAGGAGGATGAGAGTGAAATGAGTGAAGAGGGAAGTATGATATCCAATGAATCGAGATATACAACTCAATATGATTTATCAGATACGATTTTGATTGTGGATGAAGCACACAATATGGTAATGAAGGATGAATTGATTAAGATTGTGAAGTCATTTCCTAAGGTGTTGCTGGTGACAGCAACTCCTCCGAAGTGTATGGAAGAGATTATGGAATGCGATGTGGTGTATCAATATCCATTCCGTCAAGCGATAGAAGAGAAGCATATTTGTGATTATCAGATTTATATTCCTTTGCTGGTGATGAATGAGATGACAGAGAAATCGGAGGTGTTGATTGAGAAACCGATGGAAATTGAAGATTTGGATGATGATTGGACGAAGAAGTGTTTGTATTTGATCAATGGAATGCTACAGACGGGATCAAAGAGGTGCATTGCCTACTTGGATTCAGTGGAGGAATGTGGTCAATTCGAATATGTTTTTACAGAGGTGATGAATCGTTATCATTGTTTGCCTTTTAGGATCTTTACAATTACATCGGAAGTGACGGAAAGGGAACGGAGTTTGATATTGAGGGATTTTCAGAAAGAGAGTGGAGACAATGAAATCAAGATCATCTGCTCGATTCGGATTTTGAATGAGGGAGTGGATATTCCAGTATGTGATAGTGTTTTCATGGCACATGTGGGAGAATATGCAAGTGATATTACGATGGTTCAGAGGATGTGTAGAGCGAATCGTTTGGTGAAGGAGAATCCACAGAAGATGGCAAATTGTTTCCTATGGACTACGGATACGAATAAGATTGTTGGATCTTTGAGCTTGCTGAAGGAGAATGATCTGGAGTTTCATAAGAAGATTCGAGTGATGAATGGAGATTATGAGAAACAGGGTGATCAGAAGCGAATCAAGTTAGTTGCAGAGAAGACCATGCAGACGATCGATTTCGTAAAAGTAAAGTGTATGAGATTGGATGAGATTTGGGAATTGAAGAAGTCTCTTTTGTTTAAGTTTTGCGAACAAAATGGTAGAATTCCGAAGCAGAGTGAATCAATAGATGGATTGAATATTGGTCAATGGTTTCAGGATTCAAAGAAGAATATTCATTCAAAGACAAATAGTTTGTATTTGAAGCTTGCAGAGAATGAGCATGTTAAGAATTCGATGGATAAGTGTTTGGTGCATCGTGAGAAGCATAAGAAAACAGTCAAATTGGATTTTAATGGATATAAGGATTTAGTCTTCAAGTATTGTGATGAATTTGGAAAGGCACCTTATCGGGAAGAAATATATGAAGATGCAAAGATTGGACAGTTTATGAGGTATATGAAGAGAAAGATCACATCAAAGGATCATGAGATTTACAAGATTTTAAGCACTCATCCTTTGGTAAAGGCAAGTCTTGATGAAAATTTTGGTATTCAGGAAAAGAATCGAAACAAGGAATCAATTTCATTTGAAGAAGGTAAAAGACTTCTTATGGAATATTGTGCAAGTTATGGAAAAGTTCCTCTTGAACGGGAATCTTATAAGAATTTTAATCTTGGTATGTGGTTGCATTGTCAAAAGAATAAGATTAAGTCTGTAAATGATACAGTATATAAAGAATTAGCAGTGAATCCGGTAATCAAGAGATCATTAGATATTAATCTTGGAATTATTGATCCTTGGGAAGAGAGAAAGTTGATGCTATTTGAATTTTGTGATGTGAATCGTAGAATACCAAAGGAACGTGAGGAGTACAAGGGATATAAGGTTCATGCTTGGTTTAAGGAACAAAAGTCGCGCATTACTACAACCGATTGTGATATGTACAGGAAATTTTCTGAAAATGAATATACTAAGCAATCTATTGATAAGTGTCTTGAGACTAAGAAGAAGTTAAAGAAGTAGGTTATAAATATATGGTGTTTTTATTAATTTAAATTTTTAATTTTAATTTAAATAAACTATTATTATTTAAATTTTCAATAAAATAAAAAAATTAAAATTTTTAAATTTATACAATAAAATTACAATAAAACTAATTAAATATTTATACGAGGGACAATATGGAGGGCGCATAGTTCCTGAATAAGCAATTTCGATGCATAAGGAATCTGAATCTTCGTGAATCGTGTCGTATTATCCGAGAATAGAGACTTGTAAATACCCTTATCAGGATTGACCGGACTTATCATACCCGTCTCGTTATCGATCCAAACATAAAATTTATCTGAGTAATCGAAAAACCTTTCTTTCAAAAATTGGGAGGTCCCGTGCGAAATGAGAGCATCCCGCTCCATTTCTCCTAGCTTGAGGCCTCCCCCACGACTTCTTCCCTCGGTTGCTTGTCGTGTCAGCAACTGGTAGGGACCCTGAGCGCGACTATGGGCCTTGTCCTCGACGAGATGCTTCATTCTGTAATAAAACGTTGGTCCAATGAAGATATTCACTTCAATCTGTTCGCCTGTTTTTCCGTCATACAGAACTTCTTTTCCACTTCCATGGAATCCCAAATCTTCCATCACGCTCGAAATCTCCTCTACATCAATCTCGCGGAATGGAGTTCCATCCATCTCACAACCTGCCAGTGATCCCGTCTTTCCAAAGACACATTCAATCAACTGACCAATCGTCATGCGCTTAGGAAGACCGATCGGATTCATGATCAAATCGGGAACAATTCCATCCTTCGTATAAGGCATATCTTCCTGATTATACACCATACCAATCGTACCCTTGTTACCAGCGCGATTCGAAAACTTGTCACCAATCTCAGGACGACGATCCGAACGAATTCGCACCTTGACGAAGTTGTATCCATCTCCATTCGAATTCTTATAGACCATATCGACAATTCCTGATTCATTTGTATGAATCGTTGTACTCATATCACGGAACTTCGGATCTTCTCCTTCAATCGCATTCTTCAGAGCTGTCACCTTACCAATAATGATATCGTTTCCACTCACATAAGAACCGACCTTCACAAATCCATCTGCATCCAGTTTGTCATAACTTCCATTGCTCATCTTCTCAGTCTTCACTTTTCCATTTGAATAAAACTTCTCAGGCTTCATGAACTTCTCATCTTCCATCAATGCCGAATTCTTCTTCTCTTCATCTTTGTAAGTGCGATAGAAACTACTTCCAAACAAACCACGATCGACAGCAGACTTGTTAATAATCAGAGAATCCTCCTGATTGTATCCTGAATAACAAGCAATTGCCACAATTGCCATTTGACCACCTGGAATCTCATCACTGTAAATATACTTGGAAGGAATTGTATTCACAATTGGCTTCTGAGGATAATGCAAAATATGCGCTTGTGTATCCATACGCTTCTTGAATGCTGTCGAATAAATACCCAATGCCTGTTTACCCATTGCACCTTGGAAAAGATTGCGAACACCTGCATTGTGTTCCGAAAAAGGAATGTTTGTAGCCAAAACACCCATAATCATGGAAGGATGAATCTCTCCATGTGTATATTTGTAATATGCATGATTCTCTGGACTATTATTACTCAAACACTTGTGATCCATAGCAATCATCAAAGTATCCGATTCTTCTACATCAATATATTCAATAATCGACTTTGAATCATCCAATTCTCCAATACTTGTTGCATTCATTCCAACTTCCATCGGTCCACGAATCAGATCATTCCATTTCATCTTCTTTTCAATCATCTTCTTCACATAATCATTCGAAATCACATAATCATTCTCCTTCAGAATATACAAAGGACGGCAAAGACGTCCTGCATCCGTAAATATCACCAATTCATTCTTCTCTACATGCCATGCAATCGATGTATAAGGATCCAGAATACAAAGACGACGAAGTTTCTTCAGATTCGCAACCAATTCATTCGGTGTAAATGATTGTCCATACCAATCACCATTCACAAATACCTTCACACTCTTCATAATCTCTTTCGGTTCCATCGTCTCCAATGCAACAACTCCCAATTCATCCAAATATCCCAAAACACGAACTGGATCACTCGGAATCGTAATATGACACATCAGAGCCATGTGCTTCACAATACCAATCGGTGCTCCCTCTGGAGTCTCGTATGGGCAAATCACTCCCCATTGTGTGCAATGCAACTTACGCGGTTCCAGTGTCTTCATCTTCTTGTCCATCGGCAAAACAATACGACGCAATGATGAAAGAGTATTCAGATAAGTAATACGATTCAGTGTCTGAGAAACACCCGACTTCGGCTTGGATGCATTCTTCAATCCCCATGATCCATTCGACAAAGAGAACTTCAGGCCACTCTCAATCTCATTCGGCTTCAGTTTCTTGCTCAGACTATCATGCAGATAACGGAACTTTCCACTCATCATCTCCTTGTCACATGCCGTCTTGATCTCCTTCACAAACTTCGCAAAAAGATTGCGGAAGAGTTGTGACATCAACTCACCGCTTGTTTCCACACGCTTATTCATAAACGAATCCTTGTCATCATAGGGAAGAATTCCAAGTTTGCACTTGAAGAGCTTGTTAATCATATATCCAAGGAAATAAGCCTTCTTGATGGGTGAGGGACCCACTTGAGGGAAGAGCTCTTCACAAATCGACTGATACACATAAGTGAGCTTGCAATTCGTGTCCTCTTTGAACTTGGCATATTGAATTCCAGTCAGATTTCTCGAAATGAATTCCAAAGCCAGCTTCTGGGAAGTAATCAACTTCGCCTCTTCGATCGATGCATTCAACATTTCCATCATCGTCTGACTATTCTCATCCTCAATATCATAAACCACCATCTCATAAATATTCTTATCACTAATCACATTCAGAGCACGGAAAAGAATCACCACAGGAATCTCCTGCTTCAGTCTCTTAAACTTGATCTTCAGTGTGTGTCCACCTGTCGATTCCTCTTTGGTCTTCATCTGAAGATAAACAGGCGTCACACTCGAAGGAGACTTCGGATTGACACAATGTATCTCCACCTTTTCACAATACTTTGATTGAGATCCTCCCATCTTGTAAGAGAGAACCTTATTTTCAATTCTCTTCTCCTGACCAATAATTACCTTCTCCACACCCTTGATAATGAAATAACCACCCTGATCATAAATACCCTCTCCCATCTCTGCCTTTGTAGCACTGGACTGATCCGAAAGAACACAGAACTTAGATCCAACCATAATTGGAATCTTACCACAAGGGCATTGAGGAATCGTGAAATCCTCCTTATCATCCCAAGACTCATTTCCATTCTCATCTACCTTGATATACTTGTGATGAATATCTACATACAATGATCCAGAATAAGAAAGATTTCGAAGACGAGCATCATTCGGATACATCGGCTTGTGAGGAGCATCATACAAAACAGGCTTCGACATATACACCTTTCCAAAACGAACCTCATACAAATTCTCATGGAAACCCTTCTCTTCATTCCATGATGCCTTATCATAAATACGAATGACGAAATCCTTCTCACGAACAATATTATAAATCTGATAAGTCATGAAATAATTGAATGAATTCAAATGATGCTGAATGAGAACATTATCCTGCTTAAAATATGCGTCAATCACAGGCCATGCACCCTCCTCCCAATCAAAATGACTCTTCTCATTCTTATGAATAGGCTCAGCACCCAGCTCACCTTCCATTACACCCATAACCTCAACAGGCTCCTCAACTTTCATCTCTTCTACAACAGGGACTTCAACATCCTCTGATTTCTTCATAGGAATCTTCTTCGTCTTTTTTGTTTTTCCAATGTTAGATGACATTTTCAAGAGACTTCTATACTATATATTTGTACTTTTTTAAGTTGAAAGATAAATCACCAAATACAAAGATTTCATTTTTTATGCCATTTCGCAAAAAATAAGTTTTTATTGTGTAATTTGATCAAATGGAAGCCTATTTAAAGAAAAATAATTCTTAAAATGGTTTTGTAAAAAAAGATAGATTTATAAAGGTGTGGGTAGAATTTATTTTTTGGGATATTGGAAGGGAACAACACATCGATCACGACGATTACATCCTTCTCCGAAGTGTCCGATACCGAGAGTGCAATCTCTCATATTCCCAGATTCACCAAAATAGTAGCATTCGCGTCCATGATAGGCGCAGTCGCTAAAACCTTCACATTTTGTGTAAAACCGGTAATGAGGGAACATCTGTGCAAGTTGTAGGAACATGCGGAATGGGGGAGAACCGAGGGTAGTGAATTCAAAGAGAATTCCTTTCTCACTGTATTTCCATTTTACATTCTCTGGAATGGAATAAGACCCTATTACAGATGTTAGTCCTCCAAAACTTCGATCAGCAGGAGAATATAGAAAAATCTTTTCAAAAAAACGAAAATTACGAAACCGATTCTTCTCTTCGATTGTGGTCTCACCCATATCCACATATACCTTGTTTCTGCATGGCTTTCGCTCAACAGGCGCAGGAGGAAGTCCCATTACGTAAAGTCTGTAAATAGAACGTAAATAGAGAAGGAAAAATATCCTTTTTTTAGAATTCTATAATTTTTATTCTTTCTGAATATATATTTTTCATTTTTTATAAATATTCATTATTTACGTTTCAATATTAATTTCATTGAATCAAATGAGTATTTATTTTGATGGTTTTTATATTATTTTGGTCAATGATGGCCATTTCAGGTTCTTTTTCTTCATAGGATAAGAAACAGAAAAAGTAAGGATTAATATCACCTAATTCTATATCTAATTCATGATTTTTATAAGTTTTAGATATAAAATCATCATATGCTTTGCGAATTTGCATTACAGAATCATCTTCGTTCATAGCTCCATTACCACATCCATGAGATGTGATGACAAGATGTTGAAATTGCGGACCTTCTTCCTTTTTTCGATACAAATTGATTTTTTGAAAAAGAATAAAAGTTGTTAAAATGGAAATATATACATTTTCGGTATGTCCGATACTGGATGAGTTATACATGACGGGTGTTGTAATCAATCCACCTGAAGTTTTTTGTTCAGGAAAAAAGAGAGAACTTCCAATCGGTAAAATATATTGTCCTGTTTTTCCAACAATTCCCAACAGTTTAATCATTTTTGCTAATTTGCGATTTACATTGGGAAAGAGTTGTCTCGACATGATTAAATCAATTCCTCCTTCCATTCTTCCCAAAGAGTTTGTAGGAGAAACATAAATGATCTTCTCTTTTCCATATTGTTTTTCAAAATCTTGAATCAACATACAATGAATGGAAACTTCTTTTTCCCAAACTTCTTTTTCAAAGACTTCTCTCATTTTACTACACCATTTCTTATTTTTTGATACAAAATAGATCATTTGTTACTATCTTTAATCGTAACAAATTATAAAAAGAAATTTACATAAACGCAATTATTCTTCATGTTTTGTGATAAAATGAGAATTCCATTGAATATCATTTTCGACAAGAGCAATTTTTATAAAATCAATAATATTATCCACAATACAAACAGTTAATACACCTTTGTAAATGACTTGATTCTCTTTTTTTACAAAATCGAAAGATTCATTTTCAGTGACAGGTGATAAATCAAAGCTTTTCATGGATTCAGATCTTACCATTTTTGCTTTTTCTTCTTTATCTTTTTTAATAATGAGTCTCAAATCTTCTTCATTTTCTGTTGAGATACAGCATAAAGTACAGCCTGCCTTAATCGCTCCATTTAATTTTGCCTCCAAACCACCAATTGCCGTTACTTTTCCACACAAATTGACCTCTGAAGTTCCACAGAAGTAATGTTTAATTGGAATTCCTGTCAAAAGACTAACAAATGTAGTTGTAATGACAGCACCTGCAGATGGACCACTCTTCTTACCACTATCTCCACAATGAACATGTATGCTATATGGGTTTTCCATTACTTTTTTAAGAATATCTTCAGGAATTAAATTAATTGCTAATGTAAAAGCATAATTGACACTCTCCACCATATCTTCTCCACAACTTCCTGTTATCTTCTCAATCGATAACTTCTTTTCATTTGGCATAAATCGCATCATTTGTATAGGTGTGATGCCACCGATTCCACTACTACCAGAAACTGCATAGAGCCCATTACATATTCCTACCATAGGACGGTCATGTATCGTTTTTCGTTTAATTTTCTTTTTATCTTCCATAAATTCATCTACAAATTCTTGATTAATATAAAAAGGAATATCACGAATTTTGCCAGTGATTTTGTCAAGATTGATATCACGGACCATATTAAGAAGAATCTCTTTGATTTTACGAGCACCTTCTTCAAAAGTGTAATCTTCAATCAATTGACCGAGAGTTTCATTGGAGAAGATAATCTCATCAGGACCAAAGCCGACGTTTTTATAAATTTCAGGCAGAATGTAATTTTTACATACCACGATCTTTTCATATTTACTCAAACCACGTATTTGAATCTCTTGAATACGATCTCTCAGAATAGGATCAATATTATCACGATCATTATAAGAGAAGACAAACAACACTTTAGAAAGATCAATAGGCACAGATGCAAAGTAGCGATCAAAGAATTCATGATTTTGTGTTTCATCTGTAATATGTGTTAGGATAGATGCAATCTCTTTGCCATGTTCTGTCTTTGAAATCTTATCCAATTCATCAATAAAGATAATGGGATTCATGCATTTTGATTCCATCAAAGCATCCGCAATTTTACCCCAAGTGGAACCTAAATAGGTATAATTGTGTCCTTCAAGGAAAGATCCATTCGAGCTTCCTCCAATCGGCACAAAGATAAGAGGACGAGCTTGTCCATTTTCATCTAATAAACATTTCGAAAGACCATGTTTTAAAAGACTCGTCTTACCTACACCAGGTGGTCCTTGCAAACCAATCACACTACCTTTATCATTTGCACCATTCATCCATTGAGCTATCAATCTCTTCATTTGTTTTTTGGCATCATATTGTCCATAAGTGCATTTATCGAGAATATTTTCGACTTGTTGAAGATAATCACATTTTTTCTTTTTAAAATCATTCCAATCTTTGACAAATTGGAGTAGTTTCGCTTTGTTTTTAATGACGAATTTCATATAATTTTCATCAGAAGAATTCTTTTGAGAATTGGGTTTCCAGAATCCCATCTTTTTCTCAATCTCTTCTAAACGTTGTGTTAAAAGATCCAAAGTGGATTCTTGTATATCCTTCTTTTTCACCAATTCTTCTTTGATTTGACGGAATTCATCCAATTCTTGAAAGATTTGTGTTAATTTTTTAGAAGCAGAAGTCTTTTCAAAATCCATCATCTTCTTCAATAATTCTTGATTCTCTTTCGTCAATTGATCTTTCGCTTCTTCCCATAATGGGGATTTCTCCTCTTCATCCAATTCCAATCCCACTTCTTCCATTTCTAAATCGGTTTCTTTATATTCATTCCATTTGATCATATTTTTACCTTGAAAGATAGGATTATGAAGTAGACTGTGACTTCTTTGCATGGGGACGGGTTTATAAAGGTCTTCATCTGTTTTTTCATCTTGTGAAATATCTTGAAGTCGATCTTGAATTTTTTGAAGAAACACTTCATAATTGTATTCACTCTTCTGTTTTGTAAGTTCATCATAATCATCAATAATCTCAGAAAAAATTTGATCATATTCTTTTTCAATTAAGTTCTTTTCTCCTTTAAATCCCATTTGATCAATTTTTAAAAGTTGTATAGAATGTTCAAGATTTTCTTGGAATTCTTTGAAATAGATGAGAATGGGTTCTTGTTTATAATTGCCAAATGGAATTTTGAGGAAACCATCTAACCATTGTTGTGCTTTGTTACTACTCTCTTTAGATCCATTGATTTCTTTTACTTTATCCATGGCTTTTGATTTCACATAATCACTGACTTGAAGGGATGCAATGCGTGTTTCATAGGGAACATCTTGAACAGTGAGACTTTCGATCTTCTTTTTGCTCTCTTCATATGATTTTTGACTATTTTGAAACATTTTTTGAATTTTCCAATGAAAACTTTTATAGAGGATGTCACCGAGAGGTTGAGATTGATAAGTAATATTTTGAGTCCAGATGAGATCAAAAATAATATTTGCATTAAATTTGGATTCATCATCATGAAGAATGAAGAGGATAAGAATCTTTCTTTGGCGTTCAGGAGGGCTTTTGATAAATTCTTTAATAATCAAAGATAAAGTTTTATTTTTAAGACTCATGAGTTCTTGATAATCTGATTTGATCATTTGAGATAATTCTTTAGAAGAAAAGAGGACAAAATCACGAAGAGATAGTTGTTCAAGATATTTTTCACGGAATTCACGAGGAACATCAGTAAAATCAATTTCTTCTTTCAGTTCTGTCATTTTGTGAAAATATACTTGTGACCATTTGCAAAGTCCAAGAGAATCTTTACGGAAAATACCATGAAACAGAAGAATCATATCTCCCCAAAAGATAATAACAGTAGCACCATCTAATTTTTCACAGAGAACTTTAATTTTAGAAGAAGAGAATACTTGAAGAGGACGAATAAATAATTTAGGAATATCTGTGGATTCTATTTTATTTTGCGTAATGGGAACAATTTCATAACCTGACATAATTTTTGCAACACCATTTTCATCTTCTTCTTTGGGTAATGATAAATGAGAAGGGTATTGTAAATTAAATTGTTCAATAAAAGTATTTTTCTCATTCTCTTCACTGATGGTTTGAATTGAAAAGGGAATGAAATAATGATCTAATATGTGAAGATACTCTTTCATATCATCTTGTAAGGAGTGCCAAATATGATCATGTTGATAATAAGTAAAGAGTTGAAGTAAATGGGATATCTCTTTTGAACCGACTGAAGAGACGAGTTGTCGGAGAGAGAGTAATAGATCAGCATAGAAGATTTCATAATTTTGTTTTATACCTTTCTTTTTTTGATTGGTTTCATCCAATTCTCTTACTTTTAAAAAGATTTCATGCATGGATTGCATTTTTGTATTGTATTCATCTTGCTCTAAAAACTTAAGTTGATTTAATTCATTTAAATGAGAAGAGAGTTTATGAAGAGATTTGTATAAAAAAGAGATATAGCGACTATTTTTGATGGAAACTGTGGTAGTTTCAACGGTTTTTGTTGTTTTCTTTTTGGTAGAATCTTCTTTTGTAAGAAGCATGGGTTTATTTACTTTTTTCTTTGATTCCATTTTTTACTCTTCTCTATTATAATATTTTACATTTCATAAAAAATCGAGTATATAAAGAAATGGTTGAAAATAATCTTTTTAAAAAATAGGTGATATGAATCAAATTTTCAAAAATAATGGTAATGAATTAATTCAATTTATTAAAAAACAGACAAAAGAGCAGATAGATGAGTATGATATGAAAATAGAAACAATACAAAGAATATTTGATAAAGATGTATTTCGACCTTATTTTAAAAAAATGATATTGTATGTGATTGTGAAAGATGGAAAGATATATATTTTATTTAAAGATGTTAAGGAAGGTGATACACGTAAAAAAGTCATCGTTGATTTTGTGTTAAATATTTTGAAGAGATGGTTTCAAAATAAAAATCGTAAAAAAATAAATTTGTTTATACCATTTTACATATCTGATACTCATTTTTATCATGATAATAATATTCCATTTTTAGTTGAATCAAAACCTCGCAATAAGAAGGGAATTTTATTTCCAGATACAAATAATTTATCGATGAAATTGGAGAATCGTAAGATTAATTATGATGAATTTTTAAAGATTGTAGATGAAAAAAAGTGTGAAAATGAGAATAAGAAAAAACCATTGATCTTTTTTAGTGGAGCGAATACAGGATCAGATAAACATAATGTAAGAATGAAATTGAAAGGAATAAGTGAGAAAGATAAGAATTATAAAATATTTGTAGATGATACTTATTTTCCATTATATCATTTTTGTGAATATCGTTATTTATTAAATTTACCTGGACATCAACCATGGTCATATCGATTAACCAAGATTTTAGCGATGGGTAGTTTAGTAGTAGATGTGAATGTTTTACAACAATATTCAGAGATTAAAGAATATAATGAACAATGGATACAATGTTATGTAGATTTTTTTAAGAAGAACGAAGATTATATTCAAATTGATTATCCATGGATAGAAAATAGAACATCAGATGATTATGTGTATAAATTGTATTATCAGATTAATCAAGTATTTGAATATTATGAAAATCATCAAGATGAATATCAGAAGATTGTGAAGAGTGCAGAGAGAAAATCGAAGATGATGTCGATGAAGATATTTGAGGAGACGTTATTGTATATTATTTTTTCATTGAATGAGAAGATGATAAAAGTAAATGGAGAAGATAAGTTTGAAAGGAATTTGGATTATTTTTTAAATCATTCGATTTGTAAATCGGAAAAGATAGAAGTGATAGATTTGTAAAATATTTTCAGAAGAATGAATAGGGGTAAATGAAAATATCTGAAATAGAAAATTCAAATATTAGTAATATGAATAAAAATGAAGTGAATCAAATGTTGGAGAAGATATATCCAATTTATCAAATTGCACAAATTGAAAATCTTGAGATTGTATTGAATAAAAAGACAGATTCAAAACATGAAAAAATTATTGAAGAATTTAAAAAAATTTATAAAGAAAGAGATGAAATTATAGGACATTTGGAAAAAGAGAAGAATTCATCAATTTATGAAGAGATTACATCAAGTATGGGAGGTAATATAAGATCAGAAACTTTATTTAAAATATTTACAAATAATGAAAAATTTCATTATATAAGTTTAAATTTATATAAAAATGAAGATAATTCAAAGTTTATAATAGACAATCATTTATATTACAATATTAAATTTAGTATTAAACGACAAAAAAATAAATATTTACCTTATTATTTTGAAGGAGATAAATATGTTGATTTTTATTATAAAGAGTTTATGAATAATTTACCTAAAATATATATAAATTTAGAAACGAATGGTAATGCTATATTTCATTATGCATATCCTTCTTATAAAATGATACAAATTTATTATTTTTTAAATATATTATTTGAAGAGGTTTATTTATTATTTCGTAATATTATTGTTTGTAAAAAATTTAAAAATGATATTAAACATTTAAAATATATAACTGAAATTATACAAAATAATTATGAATTTTCTTTTACAAAAGATATACAACTCGATTCAATTTTTGCTTATCTAAAATATCACATTCAGTATGATTTGTTTTTTAAATATCAATTAATCATAAAAAAAAATAAAAAAATGTATAATTTATATTGGTTATCATTATCAAATTTATTAAAAGAATTACAAATAGAATTACCTAAAAAAAATGAGAAAAAAATAAATAAAATGAAAACAATATTGAACATTGATATAAAACATAGTTATTTAAATAAAATATTAAAAATAAAAAATATAAATGAAGTATTATCAATAGGATTTTCAAATGATATTTATGAATATAAAAAACAGTTAAATCCAAAAATGAAATTATTATTTATTTTAAATGAATTAAATTCAAAAAAAGAAATAAAGGATGTTGATATTTTAAAAACAAATCAAAATGATATTTTTAATTTATTGATTCAATTGTCTATTCAAAATAAAAAATTTAATTATATATTTATGAATATGATTTTAGATTTTAATCAAACTTTATATTATTCAATGTTTGTAAATAAATTACTAAGACCGAATGGTTATTTTATTATAAAAAATACACATTTTGATGAAATAAATCAATGTGTGATACATATAGAAAAAACATTAAAATATTTTAAAAAGAAGACAAATTTAGGAAATATTGTTATCTTTGAATACGTGGAATAATAATTGTTTCAATAATTTTTTCAATTTTTTTTTTACAATAGGCAGGATCAAATATTTGTTCATTTTCTATTTGTAAAATAGAATAACGAATATCTTTTTTTAAAACCATATCTATTCTTTTACTACCAAGCATACATTGTGTAGAAGTAAATTCATTATATCTTTGTTTATAATTTTTTCCATCTAATTCTTTCATATTTAATAGAATTTTTATCAATGATTCTATTTCACTTAATTTATCAATATGTTGTGATGGATATTTATAGGTTCCATTTGTATTTTGAATTAATTCCATAAATGTTTTACATAAAATAAAAATAAAAAATTTAGTAAGATCTATTTGTTTCCATTCTTGATTTAAATATGGATTAAGTGGTGTTGAATTCCAAAATGGTCTTAAATTTGTATATGCAAATTGTGATAATTCTGTTGATTGATTATTTATAATAATTGAAGATGCTGCGAAGTCAATTAATTTTAAGTTAAAATTTTCAGTATCAATCATATTCGAAATGATATTAAAATTAATAATAATATTATCATCATGTAAATCTTTATGTATAAAAAAACATCTATCTTGAAAATATTTTAAAATATCACATAATTTTATTATTATTTTAAAAAAGAATATAATAAAATTTTGACATTGTGATATATTAGGACATTCAGGATTATTATAACATAATAATATGTTTTTAAGAGTTATAGAATGTGCAAAAGTACTATTATGTGCATCATTCATCTCAGTAATAGAAATAGGATGTTCCCTTTCAAATAAAAAATGAATATTATGAATATTTGGTATAAATGAAGAATTTATATTATAAAGATATTTTTGAATCATAAAACTAAATAAAGCTTGACAAGTAACATAACTATTAATTGGATATTTTTTAAAAGGTGGTTTTAAAGCTTCTTTTTGTCTCTCTATTTCAGACATGATTCGTAAATCTTCTTTTTTATAAATTTTATTTCCAAATGGAATTATTTGTCCAAAAAAACCTTCTGCTTTTGGTTTTCCCTTAATATTAGTTTGTGTTATGTTTTCATATAAAATATAGGATATACACATCATGACATTTTCACAAAATAATGTTCGAATATCATCTTGTTCAATTGTGATAGGAATCAAATATAGATTTATTAAATTGATAAGTGCTTTTTTCATTTGGCCACGAAAAGCATCTTCAGGATTAAATATAGAAGGATTTCTTGTTTGTAAAAAAGAGAGTTCATGAATTCCTAAATTTCGAAGGGTTTCGCTCCAATCTTGTTTAAATGAATATCTTAAATTCGATCGATTATTTCGATTACGTTGAATTTGAAGTAAAAAGGCTTGTTGATCTTCAGGAGTTCTTTGTTCAAAATCATAAGCACATTCATCTGTCTTTAAATGTCTCTTTTTATGAAAAATAGATATATTATAATTATTATGTTTCATTTTTAAATTATAATTTCGTCGAATTTTTGCCGAATCATTATTTGTACGTCGATATGCATTTTGTATTTCTTCTGGACTTTTATTCATGGATAATGATAATAAATTTCTTTCAATTCCCACGCGATTTCGATTTCTACGTAATCCTCTTTTATTCATTTCATCAAGTTGAAAAATAGATCTTTCATTATTTCGAATCCACCTTAATAAATGAAATTGACGTTCTTCTACACCTTCCATAGGTTTTCTTAGAACTTCAGTTGGATAATTTGATTCTAACCATTGTAAAATACTATACATATCTTCATAAGATAAAAATGCATCTAATTGAATTTCAGAAGTATATATAATCTTTTCATAATTTGCAGTTTTATGACGTAATTGAGGATTTTTCATAACATTCTCTAATTTACTCCAGTATTGTTGAAGGCTTTTTTCTTTATTGCGTCGTTCTTGTATATCATATTGAACAATCGCATATTGAATATTTGGTTTTATAATTTGTAAAAACCATGGTTGATAAGATACAAATACATCCATTTCCTCTATCTATTTATTATCTTTTTTATCAAATGAAAACCTATTTAAAGAATCATTTTTTATAAAAAAATGACTAAATAACTACATATTTAAAAAAAATAATATAAATTATAAAAATTTACAAAAATGGGAACAGTTTCATCTATCTTTCAATATAAACAATATGAAAAGAGATTACAACAATATTTATCTACATTAGAAATCTTAGAATATTATTCATATCAAGAAATAAAAAGAGATATTTATGGTAATTATATCATGGATATTTTACCTGATTTTTCATTATATAATGATATAAGTTTGGTTCGTCATATGTCTTCTTTTACAAATGATCATCAAATGAAAATATATAATTATTTTGATTATGATTTATATGGTGTTCCAGAAAATAAACAAAACATTAGTATTGGACTTTTTTGTTTAGTAACAAATGCAAAAAATGATTTTATATTATCTATTTTAGATGAATATTTTATCGAAAATAATAAACGAGAAATAGGTTATTGTGCTGATATATATAATGGATTTATTCTTGATAGTGAATCGGATACAGAAGTAAAAATATATATAGAAGATGAATTATTTCAAGAATTTAAAAATTGTCAAAAAGGAAAATATTATCATTTCAAAATACCCATTTTTATGTATTCAAAAAAATATGGAATTTCAATTCAAACAAATCGTAATACTAAATTATCATTTGTTGTCACATATTTGAATCATACAAATACAATATCATCTAGTTTTAAACATCTTTCTATTCGAGAACAATTTCTTGATTTGTTAAGTGATGCTATTTTTGGAAGAAGACATATGATAGGATTATTTGGTTACTTTCCAGAAAAAAATAAATATACACTAAAATATTCAAATGATATTCGTTTAATCAATGAATTATTTTTTTATAAAATTAAAAAGAGTGATGTAAATATGTATTCAAGACAATATTTAACAAATGTAGTATCAAGACATTTAAGAAATGAATTGATGGAGAAGGCGTGGCATCCATCTCGTTTTCAAGATTGGTGTTTATCTGAAGATCAAAAATAATTTTTATTTAGAAATTTGTTAAAATGGAATCAATATAAAGAAAATAATGATTTTGATGAAATGGAATTCTATATAAAGAATAAGGAGCAAGTTTATAAAAGTAGATTTTTATAAACTTATATCGAAGATAAATAAACGATGCCAGATTTGAATAAGATGAAGAAGTATTTTGATCTTCTCAAGAAGAGGAATGAGGAGGAGAAGAAGAGGGAAGAGGAGGAGAAAAAGAAGATGGAAGAGGAAGAGAAGACTGAGGAAGATGAGGAAGAAACAAATCTTGAGGATAAGAAGAGGAAGATGGAAAAAATTGATCTGACTGTTGAAAATGAGGGTGAGAAGAAAGAGGAGAAGAGAGAGCGAAAGCGTCGTTTTAGACGTGGTGATGCAGAGGATGGAGGAGATCCTTCTTATCCACCTCCTGGACGTCAAGATCCTTTTGGAGCAGGTGATCCAGATGATTTTGCTCCTATCTTTACGATTTTATTGGGTGGGCCTGGAGGTGGAGGTGATGGTCCATCGAAATTAAGTGATTTGTTTGGAAAGAAGAAGAAGGAAGAGGAGGTGGAAGAAGATGATTTTCAGAAGTATTTTGAAGAAGCGGAGGATGGAGTTCTTCATCCTATTGACAAGGAGATTAAGACTTTGCAAGATTTGATTGCATTGGGTGAGACATATGATGCTTTGGACAAGAAGCGTTATGTCATCAATATGAGAGCATTGCATAAGTGTCTGCAACCTTTGAAGGATTTGGAGGCGATGATTGGAATGAAGTTGGTGAAAGACATGATATTGGATTTGATATTCTTTAGATTGCAAAATATTAAGGATAATGATAAAGATGAGTTATGGCATACGGTGATACAGGGAAGTCCTGGAACGGGTAAGACAGAGATATCGAAGATGTTAGGTAAGGTCTTTTATGGTCTGGGAATTTGTAAGAAGGATAAGTTTACAGCAGTAAAGAGAAGTGATATGATAGGAAAGTATTTGGGACATACAGCCAAGATGACACAAGAGGTATTTGATAATGCCAAGGGAGGAGTTCTCTTTATCGATGAGGCTTATTCATTGGGTAATCCAGAGGGAAGAGATACATTTTCGAAGGAGTGTATTGATACGATTAATCAGAATTTGACAGAGAATAAGGATACGATTGTGTTTATCGCAGGATATAAGGAACAATTAGAAGAGTCATTCTTTTCCTACAATCCAGGATTAAATCGTCGTTTTAAGTTCCGTATCAATGTAGATAAATATGATGCAGGAGATTTGAGATTGATTTATTTGAAGAAGATTAAAGATGATGGATGGGAGATATGGCAAGATGATAAAGAGAAACAAGTGCCATTGGAGTTTTTTACAAAGAATCGGGATATGTTTAAATACAATGGAGGAGATATGGAGAATTTATGGCATTTGACAAAGATAGCACATGCAAGACGAATTTTTGGTAAGAGTAATGATTATAAGAAGAAGATTACCAAGGAGGATATACAAAAAGCATTTGATATTTATTTGAATAATGATGAAGTGAAGAATCGAAAAGATGATATGAAGAAATACATGATAGAAACGATGTATAGTTAAAAAATAGTTTTTAAAATGTAAATTTTATCTTAAGGAAAGATAAAATGAATTTGGAAGATCGTATATGGTTTATACCTAATTTTTTGGAATCTGAATTAGCAGAGCAGATGTATGAATCTGTATCACAAATCCCTAATCATTGGTTTAGTCGTAGTATTATGCCAACAAAAGATGAATTTATAATGACATCTTATGTTGAAACTCCTGAATTATCTGATAATCCTGATTTCCAAGAAGTTTTGCAAAAATGTGAAGAGACATTTGAGAGGAATGAATTTGCCTATCGTTTTCGTCGAACTTTTAAAAATCATTATGAAACTTGTTATTGTGGTGTGTGCAAATTAGACAGACTTTTTGCATCTCCTGAAATGTTACATCGTTTCTCAACCATTGTTCATGAAAATGTTATTTCTTTAGGTGAAACATTCCTTTCCAAATATCAAAAAGATGATTTTCTATCTACTCATCATGATAAAGGCAAAGGTAATTTTGCATTTATATATCAATTAACAAAAGATTGGAATCCCAATCATGGAGGTCTTCTTACATTTGTGGAAGGAAATGAAGTGAAAAAGACAATATCTCCTCATTTTAATTCTTTATCGATTTTTCGTATTAAAGATGTTCCAATTACCGATCATTTTGTATCACGTGTTGTTGTCAATAAATCAAGAATTGCATATACTGGTTGGTTTATGATTGAATAAATTATAAATATTGATATTTTTATTAAATATCAGTTGTGTCAATGTTTCCATCCTTATCCACAACAACCTCAGTATCTCCAGAACCAGTGCCCCATTCGAAACCAGTTGCGTTTTCACCATCTTCTCCACCCATATTCACATCCATAATCTCTCCACTATTTATCAAGTGAATTACATCATCTTCTGTATAGACATAATCAATTTCAATATTATCGATTGAGCTGTTAATCAAAACATGTGTTCCTTTGACAACTCGTCCAGACTTCTTCAGACGAGTTGGAAGACGACACTGCACCGTCTTCGATTTCGACTTATTTGTCAAAATCTCAACTTCAAAACGACGATCTCCCAAAACATTGATTGCATGTGCAACATGAGTATCCTTTGCAGGATCTGGAAGAGGTAAATCCTTCATAGCCTTAGGAGCATTTCTCCCTCGCTTTGCTTTATTTCCACCAAATGTATTTCTCGGCATTTCTTTTTATTTACGTTCTATATAAAAAGATCAATTTGTATTTCTTTAAGTAGTCTTTCATTTGATCAAATTATTGATCATTTTTTTATAAAATGGAACGTAAAGAGTGTAAAATGGGAACGTAAAAAAAATATGAGAGAATGGATAGAGAGAAAGGTTGAATGAGACAGTTATTAGGCCGATATGAAAGTATAGAGATGATTTTTGCGATTTTATTATTTTTACCGTTATATGTGGTTTATTTGAAGATGAGTGGAAGTGAAATGACAGGATGGAAAGTGGGATTAACTGCTCTCTTTTTAGCCATTTTTTTATTTATTCGTAATGTTGTTATTCATTATTATATCATGATTACTCAAAATGGAACAATATAAAGAGAAAATATATGAATCAAAAGGTAGAGAGAAAGATGGAACCTTTTTATTTATTTATGGCTGTGCAATTTATACTCTTTGTTCTTTATAAATATTGTATTACTGCTATTGAAAATTTCCAATATGTAGAAATGGTATATGGAGCCATATTTATTATATTGGTATTTGGATATATTGGTGAATATTTTGTCTCAATTCCTAATTTATTAGAAAAATCGATTTATTTAGCTATATTTTATTCTATTTGGTTTTATATTACAAAATTATTCACAAATACATTTATGAAAGATTCAAATGGAGTGATTCATTGGACATAATAAATTATCTGCATCATTCATAGAGAGAAATGAAATATTATTCAATTTCACCTGTTCAAAAGATTGATTTAGCTACATCTGTTTTCCTATTTCTCATTCTCTTCGGATTTGCTCGAACTGCCCTTTTAGATCAACCTCTTGATAGCAAAAATATTGTCTTTTTAACTCTTTTATTCGCATTTTGGTTATTTTTAGTAAGAATTTTCACAAATGCTACCATGTTCCCATTTATTTATGAAAAATTAAACCCATATCCAGCTTCTACTACATCTGTTTCGGAAAATGTATAAAATTAAAATCAATTAAAATATAGAAAATGATCGAAATCTCATCTTTTGAAGAAATTGAACCTTATCTTCATGAAAAAATGTTAATCATCGTTTCCACAAATTGGTGCAAACCATGTAAAGAAGTTAAAAAGTCATTTGATGAATTTTTAAAATCACATCATATTCAAGATGGTCTTATTATCAAAATAGATTTTGATGAAATTCAAGAAGATCAAGAATTGATAAATTTGTTAAAAGTAAAGAAGATTCCTACATTTTTAATGATCAAAGATGGAGATTTGCAACAGAGTGTGACAAGTTCTCAATGGGAACACTTTTATGAATTTATTCAAGAAAATTTTCATATTGAAAAGAAAGAATTAGAATTTTCAGATGATTTTTAATGAAAAAAATCTTTGATTCTCATACTATTCTTACCATATATACCATCTTCTCTTTCTAACAGTTGTTTTACAAAACCACGATTGGGTCTTGTATATTGACTCCTTTTTGATTTTAAATAATCATAAGATTCCTTTAAATTCATTTTTTGCATTAAATACTGTAAAACAACAGTCACAGATCTACTTACACTATTCATGCAATGTATCAAAATTTTTGTATCTTGATGTTCTTTTATCTTCTTATTGACTACATCAAAATATATTGAAATCTCAACATTTGACTCATCTTCTATATCAATATGAAAATAGTTTATATTCTCATATTCTACATATCTTGTATTCGAGAAATTGATCACCATTCCAATATCATTTTTATGTAATAACTCTTTTGAAAGAACTGCTTCTAAATCTCCCAAATAAATATTGTCAATAATCCAATCAAAAGTCGGTATCTTCTCTCCTTCTACTAAACTCATCCTTTCCCATTTTTCATATCTTTTCTTTATATTCGTTGTATTTGATAAAATAAAGAGTATTTAAAGAGATAGATAAATGGGATTGAATGTAATCAAAATAGAAAATTATGAAGAGTATATGAAATATGTAGGTGAAAATGAGATGACTTTTATATTTATTTATGCAGATTGGTGTAAACCTTGTCAAGAATTTAAACCGATTTTGATGAAATATATGGAAGAGAGATCATTTCCTGAAAATATTGGTTTTGGAATGGTAGATTATGATGTGATAAAAAGAGATCAAGAATGGTTTCAATATTTTGAGAAGACACATTTACCTGCATTTTATAGTTATCATTTGAATGTTTATGATAAACCGATCATATCGGTTGATTTGATATTTATACATCCATTTATTGAAAATAAATTATATGAATTGAATGAAAGAAGAAAAATAAAGATATCGGATGATTTTTAATTATAAATTCATTTTTGTTTATTTTTTTCTGTTTAAGAGAGAGAGAAGAAAACGAATTGCAAAATGGACAATTATGAGCAAAAAGGTAAGAAAGGGAAAAAAGGTAAGAAGATGAATCGCCATGATTTTGAAGATGAAATTGTAGAAGAGATTGAGATTTTTCACAATCACCATAATGTTATTTATGAAAGAAAGTTTTATTTAAATTATGCTTATTTATCAAGTAAGGAGAAGAGTGATTTTGAATCCAAATTTTCAAAACCAAAAAATATGGCACAAGAGAAGTATTTGGGATTTTTAAAAAATGGAAAATCCCGAATTATCGTTTCAACCGGTCCCAGTGGAACAGGTAAGACTCTTTTGGCAGTAGAGCAAGGAATTCGTAATTTCTTATTAGGAAATGTAGATAAATTGATCTTTACAAGACCGGTTGTATCCGTAGATGAGGATTTAGGATTTTTGCCAGGTGGTATTGATGAAAAGATGGCTCCATGGATTCGTCCTATCCATGACATTTTATTCCAATTCTTACATCCAAAAGAAGTAGAAAAGATGATTGAGAACAAAGAGATTGAGATTTCACCTTTGGCTTATATGAGAGGGCGAACTTTCAAAAACTGTTGGATCATTGCCGATGAGATGCAAAATTCCACTATTTCTCAAATGAAAATGTTATTGACAAGAATTGGGGAAAATACCAAATTGGTGATTACGGGTGATTTAGATCAACATGATAGACATTTAGAGACAAATGGATTGGAAGATTTTACGAATAAATTACATCGCACTCGCTCTGTAAGTATTCATTCTGTAGAATTTGAAAAGAAAGATGTAGAAAGAGATCAAGTCGTGAGGGAAGTGTTGGACATTTATGGAATGGAAGATCAAGTCTATGCAAAACCGGAAGATGTATCTTTTACACCACCCAATGAATCTTTTTTGATGAAACAATTGGAAGAGAAGAGTGATAGTGGAGATTCAAAATAAAAAAAAGATAAAGTAGAAGAATGGAATTTCCCATTTTAAAGATTCATACCAAAAATAGAAAAACACGTTTTTGGAAGATTCTTCTTCGAAAAGAAGGATCTGCATATCTTTTAGAGAGAGAATATGGAATTGAAGATGGAAAGATCACTCATCCCAATCCTCTCTCTTTTGAAGATGAGAAGAAAGGGATAACAAAGGCAAAAGCTTTATTTAAAAAGAAAAAAGAAGAAGGATTTCGTGAAGATCTAAAAAAACATCATACAAAACAATCTGTGATTCGTCCTATGGGTGCTCATAAATTAGATGATTTTTATCATAAATTAAAATATCCCGTTTTGGTTCAACGCAAATTAGATGGATATCGCTGTTTAGCTAATTGGGATTCCAATTCGATTCATTTATATAGTCGCACCATGAAACCTTATTCGCATCTGGATCATATTCGTGATGAATTAAAAGAATTGTTAAAAGATCAAGATTTTTATCTGGATGGTGAATTATATAATCATGAAATGGGATTACATGAGATTGGTTCTTTGGTAAGAAAGAAGTATGTGGAAAAAGAGAATGTAGAGAAGATGAAAAATATCACTTATTGTGTTTTTGATATGTTTCAACCTGATCAAATGAATTTAACTTTTCGAGAGAGATATCAACGCTTAGAGAAGCTTTTCGCAAAAAAGAAATTTCAATATTTACAATTAGTTTCCATTGTGAAATGTGAAGATTTAAAATGTATTGAAAAAGAGAATGACAAATATTTAGCAGAAGGATATGAAGGTGTCATTGTCAGAAACATAGATGGATTGTATCAATGGAATAAAAAGTCTTATGATGTGTTGAGAACAAAAGAATTTAAAAGAGAGAAGTTTATTTTGATTGGTGCAAAAGAGGGAGAAGGAGCACAACATGGAGCCATAGTGTGGAAAGTGGAATGTAACAAAGAACATGCTCACTCTTTTTGGGCAATACCGATTGGAACAATCGAAGAGAGAAGAAGATTATATGAAGAGTATCGGAAGAATCCGAAGAAATATATTGGACAAACAGCTGTTGTCAAATATTTGGAGAAAGATGGAAATGGGTGTGTCACTCGAAATCCAATTTTGGAAGAGATTTTATAATTTTTGAATGATTGATTTTATAAATTTTAAATTTGTAAAATGGAATAGAAGATATTATTTTTTACTTGCGTCCTGGAATCAGATACTTGACATGTTTGATCATTTG
>JACCDI010545845.1_pt1 | contig 58748 bp, 34 predicted proteins | sample 7442791 | NCBI WGS metagenome assembly JACCDI01 (sample SAMN15323434, study PRJNA562643) | freshwater metagenome | isolation source: river surface water | place: USA:Blue River Watershed | collected 2017-08-15 | reverse complement strand
TTAGCTATGTGATCTTCTACAATTTTCAAATCATTCGCACTCTTAATCCCTTTTGAATTACTATCTATCGGATTAAATTGAGATACTTTCACAATCCATTCTGGCAGACTCATTAAAGTGCTTATTGAAGCTTTGGTTAATTCTGAAGCTTGATCTATTGTTGGACTTGAACTTGGCTCTGAACCAATGCTATACAAATAAGGCTTTATAGGCAATTGCCCCAATCGTTTTTCTAATTGAGTATAAAATAAACTCCTTGGATTAATATGAGCATTCACATCCTTCCAATGTCCGTTTCCTGAAAACTGTCCCCATACTCCAAAAGCCCAGTTTTGAGCTGTTGGCGGGTTGTAGCATTCTATTTTAGAGGCCGATGATTCCCAAATGACACTATTAGCAGCTGTCCACCCTGCTCCTCTACCATTTTGTTCTCTGTTGTTAAAACTCAACGCTTGTCCATCAATGTTAGCAATATCAAACAGAACTCCTGTTGCCCAACTTCCTATAGTTCCACTATTTTCAAATGGCAAATGCGATTCACATTGTACAAAGGCATTCGGGCCTGCTGTTCCAAAACCACCTACGGCAAAATCATGATAACCGTATTCCGAATAACAACGCTGAAACAAGGTTTGTTGTCCTTCAGTATAAAAAGTATGTCTTCTAAAAGAGGCTATTTCAGAAATGGGTTCAGAAGCGATACAATCTTCTACTGTAATTTGTTGAGTCGATTTTAATAGCGTCACTGCTCCTCCAGCAAAATGTTTAAAATTGACTTGTTTAACCCAAGCATTTTTGACATTTTCCATACTAATAGCAAACCATCTATGTTGTTCGTCTTTTGGATTAGATGCATCGTAACTGGATTTCATAAGAATATTTTCAATTCCTACAGTTGCTATTCTTCCTTGCCAAACATAAGAAGTTATTTTTGCCTCACCATAATTACTATCCAAAGCCATGGTCAAAGGAGCATTAAGCGTAATCTCATTCCCATTAATCCCTGTAACTATTCGATCCCAAGTCACATCCCAACTCCCTTTTTTCCAACCTACCCATGCGGTTTCTCCTCCAAACTCCTCCATTTTGAGTTCTTTAATAAAACTCTCTGTCAACGGTTGAGTTATCGCTATTGCGTCATTTACTTTTAATTTAGTCACTTCTTTCAGATGGATCGTTTGAGTCCCAAGAGGCGAAAAAGTAGTGGAAAGAGAATAGACTTCTTCCTTTTTTTTATCATCAATCCCAAGGACTCTTATAACCGATTCTCTATCCAAACCAGTACCCAAAAGAATCGTTCCTTTCTCACTATTTCCGTTCCCTCTCAGTACGACTCCAGATTTTTTTATATACAAAGTTCCACTAACTTTAAATATACCTTGAGCTAAAAGTACTGCCCCTCTGTATCCTAACTTATTCGGTTTTAAACTTGATACATAATCAATCGCAGCTTGAATTATTCGGGTAGCATCTTGCTCTTGTTGTGGGACAATTATTTTATTTTCAATAGTGGGTATCTGTTTCTCAGAAGCTTCAAAACCAGCATACGAAAAATCAGGGATTTGATTACCTAAATTATCTTTGGAATATAGTAGATTTCCTTTTGAATCTTTACTAATATCTGGAAAAGAGCGCTGAGCTATTCCTTTATTTACAATAAAAAACAAGGCCACACAGGATATCAAAATCTTTCCTCTTTGCAGTACTATTCTATTTTTTGATTGAATAAAATTCACAAGAAATGGTATTTAAAAATTTTATTTTATTTTGAATCTAAATTAGTAAGGCCTACGTATAAAGCCGATAAGACAAATTCTATTTTTCGACTTTACTCTTCTGACGATCTTCAATTCGTTTGTGCCAATCCGTACTTTCTTTATTTAAATCGTAGCCTTGACTGGATAAATAATTGTTAATTCTGCCTTTGTATTTCCCAAACCAAGCGTGCTTTTCTTTAGAAGTTCCACCATCCATAGCATGTTCTCTTGCTTCAACTAAATTAGTATAAATATACTTCTTTTGCTCCTCAGTCAAATTAGGCAACATATCTTGATAACCTGCATACGTAATAGGAACCACACCATACGTCATTCCGTCTTTTACCTCTATAATTTTGTTTTCGTCTAATTCGGTAGCCAATTGTTTAACATAATTTGTATGCAATTCATTTATAGCTTGATTTGCTTTCTCCTTAATTTGATTGAGTTGAGTAGTTTGTTGCTCTTTTGAAACTCCACTATTTTTTATCTTCTCAATTTCGGCATCTCTTTCGTCTTGAATTTTAGTCAAATTCCGAAATTGTTGCGCTATTATTAGTGTTACTTTTTGCTCTTTTTCAGGATTCAACAATGCTAATTTAGCAACTATTTTTGAGGCACGTTCATTGGTTACTTTGATATATTCTGGAGAAAGGTATTGTTGCGCATTCACACCCCAAAACACAAGACATAATAAAGAACTTTTGATTATATTTTTTTTTACAAATGACATAATGATTATTTTATAGCGTAAAAAAGCATTCTTATCCCAAAGTTATTGAGAAACAAGAATGCTATAATTAGTAAACATAATTTACAATTTAATCCAATAACGGTTTCACCAAAGTTTCGCGATTATTAGCCAAATCTTTCCAATTTACATTTTGAGTTGGATCAATTCCATTGATGTATTCTTCAATGTTAGTATAACCATCATTATCAAAATCTAATCTAGCATCAGAAGCATCTTTAGGATTCAATCCGAATTTTTTCTCCCATTTGTCTGGCATTCCATCTTTGTCTGTATCTACATACGACTTCCCTTTATATACAGGATATCCTCCTACTTGAGAAATATCCGTAATGATTCCTAATTTATAAGAATCAGCTGGTAAGCGACGGTGTTTGAATTGAAAAAAGGAATTAGGATCTAAGCCTTCAACATATTCTGGAACACCAGTTTTTACCGTTCTTATAATTCTAGAATCTACTTTATCTCTAAGGGGTAAGGTGGCACCCGCATTAGTGACAACATAATCATACGATTCATTTGCCGTCATAATTTTATCAAACCAAGGCATTGGCATGGGTTGATCTACTCTCATTTTAGGAAAGTAAGTAGAAGCTTCTTCAAAACTCATGGCTTCTCCTTTTTTATTTTCCATTTGAACACCACCATCCCAGTTGTCTTTAGAAACTTTTTCGTTTCCTTCAACCACATTTCCATTCACATAAGCTCTACCAAAAACCATATAAGGCAATTTACTTCTTCCAGATTCTGGTTTTAAAATTCGGTAACTAATAGGTTCATTTTTATTTGTTGCTGGTCCTGGTTTAAAATAATTATTAATAATATTATACTGAGCAGTATAATCTCCTCCGTCAATAGAGCGATTAACCCAATTAAAAATCACATTATTAACAAAATTAAAAATCCCATTCCAACCTATTGAAGGATTTCGCCCTGTATTAGACGACCATAAATTTCTTAAAAATGAGCAATTCTCTCCCCCTAACGTACTCCCAAAAGCGTGGTTATAGGTATCTAATCCTTCAGCAAATAGACTGTTTTGTATAGTCACATTTACAATAGGAAACTTTTTATCAGCAACGCCTGTTTCATCATCATACATATGTCGATAAAATGACATGTTTTCGTCCAATCCCCAAGTAGCCGAAACGTGGTCAATAATGACATTTCCTACAGGATTTCCTCCAATAGCATCATCTCTACGGCCTACAAATGTTTCACCTCTACGGAAACGCATGTGTCGAATCACAACATCATGGGTATCAATCCAGATAGTTTCTCCTGCTACACAGATTCCATCACCTGGAGCAGTTTGCCCAGCAATAGTCACATAAGGAGCACGAACTATTAAAGGACTTTTTAATCTAATAATTCCCGAAACATTAAAAACAATTATTCTAGCTCCTCCCTGTTCCAAAGCTTCACGCAACGTCCCTGGTCCTCTATCCTCAAGGCTACTAACGGTAATTACCTTACCTCCGTGTCCACCAAAACTATACATTCCTCCTCCTTCAGCACCTGGAAAAGCAGGAATATCAGCTTGTGGTAAATCCGTTGGCCTAGATGCCCAAGGAATAAAAGGTTTGCCCACTCTAGCCTCTTGTTCAACAATAATTTTGGCTTTTTCCCAAGCCTCATTAGACAGCTTTTCAGCTTCTGCTTTTATTTTTTCTTCACTAGCTTTTTCTTCAGCAGTAAGTGTAGGATATTGAGCATAACCGCTAGCTATACTTAGAAATAGAATTGATAATGTAAAATGTAACTTTTTCATTTTTTTGGTTGTGCTTGTTTAATGTAAGATAAAATGTAATAAATTCTATTTTTAAAAGAAATTACCTGTATTTAAAAACAAAATACAGGTAATTTATTATTATTCAAATTGAATTAACTGAATATTATTTAAGTGGATCAAAAATAGTGGCACCACCAGACCAACCTTGAGTTTGACCTAAATAAGGTGCAGTATTCAATGCTGATGATGGAATCCCAAAGAAATAGTATTGGTTGTACCATTTGAATGTCCAGTTTGTAGGAGTTGTAGCTTCCAAATTATCTTTAACTTCTACTCTAATGAAGTTAGTGTAAAAATAATCCAAATAGGCATCATAAGTTGTAATTCCTGTTGGATAAACTGAAGGATTTCTATCCGCTACAGGAGCTACTCCATTTACTGGCAAGAATGGATCAGCTGCTCCTACATAATTTACACCATTTCGTATAGCCTTAAAGTACAAACCTTGTCTTCTCATACCTTCTATAGGTGTTTGACCTAAACGCGTACAAGTACCGTAATCATTATTGAATAACATCCAACGTCTTAAATCCCAAAAACGTTTGCTCTCATAGGCAAATTCTACTTTTCTTTCATTGATAGCAGCACCAAATAATTGATCTCTAGTCACTGCATCGGCAATACCAAAAGCACCATCAGAATTAGCAATTCCAGCTCTTTCTCTAATTTTTCCAATTAAAGTTCTACCTTCGGCTAAGCTATTGATACCGATAGCAGATTCTGCCAAATTCAATACCACCTCAGCAAAACGCATTTCCATATAATCAGTACCACTGTATTGGAAATTGGTGTTATTACTTGCTGCAGGATTTACACCCTTACATAAATACACTCCACTAGAATTGGCTCCTAAAGTTTCTGTAGATTTTAAAGTAGTACCTGATGTAATCCAATTATAGGTAAATTGCTTAAAGCTCGGATCTTCCGAATACGCCCAAGGAGCTCCATTGTAAATAAACGTTTTGTAAAAACGTGGATCTCTGTTTTTGTAGAACGTTTGTAAAGTATAAGGATTAGCCGTTGATACTCCTGGCATTTTACCATCCTTCATTGGGAAGGCATTCATAATTTGTAGCGTTGGAGATACTGAACCTCCACCACCTACAGTTTTAGAACGACAGGCTTTTTCCCATCCGTTATTTTTCCAAGTTGGAGTACTAATAACATTATTGAATCCATACACAATTACTGCTTCAGGATTGTTTGCTTCAGTAAACCACATATCTCCCCAAGCTTTACCATTGGCAAATCCACCTGTTGAAAACAATCCAAAACTATTGGCTTCCAATAAAGTTTTTGCTTCCAAATTCGCATTGTAAGCGGCTTGCCAACGCGTCACATCATCGGTGCGATTGAACAAGGGACTTGCCCAAGTTAACAACACACGCCCTTTGAATGCTGCCGCTGCACCACTGGTAATTCTACCCCAGTTAGCGGCATCCCATTTTCCTGGCAACAAACTTTTTGCCATATCCAAATCAGCCACAATTTGCGCAATACATTCTGAAGATGAACTTCTTGGAATTTGTAAATCAGCAGCGCTTGATGAAATCGAACTTTGTGCATGTAAAATCAAAGGTACTCCTCCATACAAACGTACTAAGTCAAAATACTGCCAAGCTCTCCAAAAGTACAGTTGTCCTTTCAATTTATTTCTATCTACCTCAGGCATTCCATATTTGTCCACATTATCCAAGAACAAATTAATTTGTCTCAAACGCGTATACGGATTATTTGGCACACTTCCTGTAAGTGCAGTACCAATGTAGTTCAAACAATTGGCATCTGTATTCGTTCCTGGTGTTATCCACACTTTATTCCAGTTCACCTCTCCCGCTAATTCATCTGTAGCTTGCGAAAAAGTAGCTGCACCTCCCGCAGCCAAATCCCAAGTCATTGCAGCAGCATTATTGGCTGGAAGAAACGAAAAATAGATATAGTCTACATACGCTTTCCCTAAAATAGGGTCTTTATATACCTCCTCATTAGCTCCAGACAAATCTTGCTTTTCAGCAAGAAAGTCATCATTACAGCTTCCTAACAACAGGGTTGTCAGAACTCCCAACAATATATTTCTTTTTATATTTTTCATTGTCATCAATTTAATTTTATTAGTATTTACTAGAAAGCTACATTAAGCCCTAAAGAATAAGTCTTCAAAGTAGGATAGATATCATAGGATCCATTAGGATTTTTGTAACTGTAAGGATTGTACAAAATAAATGGATTCAAGGCTGTCAAATTGAATCGACAAGAACTAAGTCCTAAAGCTTTAGTATATTTCTCCGGCATAGCATACGCTAAATTAATATTACGCAATTGAATCATAGTTGAAGACACTCTCCAAAACTCAGAAGTTGGCGCCAAGTTCAGAGCCTCATTGTATGGATTAGGCATCGTTCCTGTTGGATTCAATGTTGGATCGTAGATATTATTCCAAATCGAAGGTCTATTATCTTGAATATCCGTAATTTTTTCTTTCATTGATTTTCTAGTTGCACTATCAATCTCATTAAATCCACCTCCAAAAGAAGCCGTTACTACCGCATTCAAACTAAATTGTTTGTAGCCGAATTTTAAAGTAGTACCCATACCGTATTTGGTTGATTTTTTCTTTGACAATTGAATTTGGTCATTCTCATCAATAATACCATCAGGCGTTGCAAAGGTTCCTGTTACAGGATCAAAAGCACCTCTTACATCACGATAGTACAATGATCCAGGTTTCAAATTAGCTGCTAACACACCAAAAACAGATCTAATATTATACCCACTTACATAGGCTGCCACTTCGGCTGCATCTTTGAACATTCCAATACAATCGTATCCCCAAACTCCATTATCCATTGATTCACCAGGCTTAGCAATCCAAGGTTTTTTAATATCTATAGCATTAAAATCTCCTGCAATTACTTTATTGTCTGACCAGCCAAAGTTGACATCCATTCCGTATTTAAAGTCGCCCACTTTATCATTCCATCCTGCCGCGAATTCATATCCGAAGAAATTGATTTCGCCAAAATTTTCAGACGCGGTAGAACCTCCCACTGTAAATGGCACATTCGCTGTTCTATTCATTAACACATGCATTCCTTTGTTAAAGAAATAATCAGCAGATAAAGACAATCTGTTATCAAACATTTTTGTTTCTACACCGTAATTGGTTTTCAATTCCTCACTCCAGGTTACGTCTGGATTAGGTGTCACCTCCATTTTCAATCCTGTAGATACTGCATTATTCCCTATTACAACTCCTTTATCTACTTGATAGGTGAAACGCTGTCTCCATTGCCAAGCCTTAGTATCATCTCTTCCTAACAATCCTACAGAAGCCCTTACTTTTAAGAAATCAATCACAGACGATTTAAAGAATGATTCCTTCGAAATTACCCAACCTCCAGAAAGCGAGTAAAAATTAGCCCAATAATTGGCTGGTGCAAATTTTGTTGAAGCATCCGTTCTGTATAAAAATTCAGCCATGTACTTATCATCATAAATATAATTCAAACGACCTACATATCCCAATGATCCTGACTCATTTCCTGTGGTGGTTCCATCAACAGTTCCAAAAGCGGTATTGGAATACCCATTAGTTGACAATAAAGGAGAATCTTTGTAATATTGATCTTGAACACTATTGGATTCTGATTTTTCAACCGTCACTAACCCTGATACTGCATGCTTTCCAAACTCACGACTATAAGACAAATTGATATTCGACTGTACTGATTTACCAGAAGTATTATTCCACAACAATCTGTTACCATTCGAATACGTATTTGCTTTCAATATTGTATTATCAGGTAGCGCCACTCCATTAAAAGTATCTGCAATAGGATGGAATATATGTCCATATGTACCTACACCATTAAATTGGTATATCGTATATTGAGTACCCACCTGAGTTCCTCTTGCTGCACTCTGATTACGAGCATAGGACGCTCTAGCCGTCAATCCTTTGATAAAAGGAATTTTATATTCTAAATAAGCATTAGCCGACATATTATTAGCCGAATTGGTAGCAATATTACCCAATCTTTTCATTTCACCATAATGGTATTGATAATTGGATTGTGTATTTACCTGTGCTGGCAAACCATTAATATATTGAGGCATGAATGGAGTCCAGTTCAACAACCTTCTATAATCATTCTCTTCATTTTCACCGCCAATTTTGCTAAATGTTTTAGACTCATCATTGAAGAATCCCGCAATTTGAATACCTGCTTTTAAATTATCCGAAATATTAAAATCAGCCCCTGATCTAAAAGTCCATTTTGAGTAATCTATATTACTCAAGTTTCCTCCTTGGGTATAGTAAGATCCTCCCGCATAGTAAGTCGCTCTATCGGTACCCCCACTTATATTTAATGAGTGTTTTTGATTGGAAGACGCATGCCATTCATCATTCAATGGATTGTATTTCAAATATTTAAAATACGCTTTTTCATCAGGAGAAAAGAAATAAGATGACAAAGGCGTTTTTCCAAGACTATTATTACCATTGACACCATTCATAATATCATAATATGTCGCAAACTCTGAAGCGTTTAACATTCTAGTACGATACGTTTCGTCCTCTATACCATACGATCCTTGATAAGTCAATTTCGCTGGCCCTTTTTTACCTCTTTTAGTAGTAATAATTACCACTCCATTCGCTGATCTAGCTCCGTAAATTGCCGCAGAACCATCCTTCAAAAACGAAATTGATTCAATTTCAGAGGCATCTAAATTATCAAACTGAGTCGTATCGTTAGTTCCATCTCCTGCTGTTTGCAGCACTCCATCGATAACATATAATGGATTCGTTGTCCCTCCATCTTTAGATAAAACGACAGGATTACGAATTTTCAAAGTAGCTGCTTTACCCGGTCTTGCAGAACCTCCTGAAACACCCACTCCTAATATTCTACCTACTAAAGCAGTAGCAATATTGTTAGTAGGTAAATCTTCAATCTCTGCAACTTTAATACTTTGCACAGCGCCTGTCAAATGGCTTTTCTTTTGTTTACCATATCCCGTAACTACTACTTCTTCTAAACCAGAAGCATCATCCTGCATGGTTACATTTACTTGAGACGACTTTCCTATAGTTCGCTCTTCTTTTTTCATTCCGATAAAAGTAAACACAAGAGTACCCCCTTCTTTTACCGCTAAAGCGTAATGCCCATCAAAGTCAGTAACAACTCCATTGCTTGTTCCTTTCACATTGACATTTACTCCCGGAAGTGGTTTTCCAGCATAATCGATTACGTTACCGGATATAATTTTTTCCGTTTTGCTGTTTTGAGCATGACTTAATAAACTCATCATTACAAACAAGAATAAACTACAACTCTTAGTAATTGTTTGTTTCATAAGTGTTTTGTTTTGTTAATTAATAAATTGGTTAGATTAGTAAATAATTACAGTCTTTAGAACATCAATAATAATTGCGAAAATCAATTAATATAGTTCGTAAAAATAAATGTAAAAAAGACGGTTATTATTCTGATCCAAATTTATTAGGATAAACCATTTCAGCTATCCTGTACTGTCCTGTATTCGTACCAATATTAAATAAAAAAACCATATTCGTAAATAAAAAGAGTATAAATTTTACATAATAAACAAAATGGCATCATAATTTAAACATATGCAAACCATACATAAAAAAAACACCTATGAAAATAGATGTTTTTTTTATTTTTAGAATTAAGTTTCATTTTTAATAGGGTAACCAAACAGACATTTCTCCTTTTCTACTATTTCCCCATGCAAAATAAGGAATCAATTGTACCGAGAAATTGTCGCTTTGTAAAGTAGAGAGTGGTTTATACAATGTTTTATTCCAAGAGAAATTAGGGTCTGTCACTCTTACATTTGCTTCAATTGCCATTAATTTTCTATTACTTAATTCTAAAGGCTTTACCGTAAATGTCGATTTGACGTCCAACAAAACTTGGTTAACACTAATTGAATTAGGCAACTGATTTGATTCTAGACAATACACCAAAGGTCCACGCTTAACTGCGATCTGATTTTTCACCTCTTCAACTAATGGATTGGCTTGCATCAACTCAACCGGCATTGGAATAGTAAGCGTTATAACATCTCCTTTTTTCCATTTGTGGGCAACTTTAGCATAGGTACCTGAAAACAAATCATCATTCATCTTTACATCATTTACAGAAATACTTGTTCCTTGACTCCAACCCGGAATTCGCAGAAAAAAAGCAAAATCCGTTTTTGGTACATCAACTACTTTCAATACAATTTTCCCATCCCATGGATAATTAGTTTGTTGTTCTACTCGTATCTTCTCTCCACTTGTGGTAGTCGTATTTAAATAATTACTCCCAAACAAATTCACATACAGTCCTTCCTTTGAAATTGTATAAGCATAATTAGCAACTTCAGCCATAGTACGAGTCACGTTAGGGGCACAACAATTGGATAACTTAATATATCCTTCTCTCTCCTTATTCCATCTTTGCTTAAAAGGCAGCTCTTTGGAAACATTCAAAGGATTGTTATAACAGAAAGCTGTTCCTTCTAAACTAATTCCAGATAATACACTATTGTAAAGTGATTGTTCTAGAATATCGGCATATTTTGCCTCGGATGTGATTTGTAACATTCGCCAATTCCATAGCACATTTCCAATATTAGCACAGGTTTCAGTATGGGCTGTAGCATTAGGCAACTGATATGGTCTTCCATAAGCCTGATGTATTTTTTGCACATCGGCAGGATTATACGAAGTCCCATCAGGTGAAACACCATCGTACAAAGAACCACAAGCGCCTGTGATATACATTTTTCGGTACACCACATCTTCCCATATCGATTTTAAATTATCCAATAATTTTTGTTCTCCCGTCTCAGCATATAAATCCGCTACACCCGCATACAAATAATTAGCTCTCACTGCATGTCCCATTGCTGTTGTTTGTTGTCTAAATGGAATACGGTCTTGATTATCATCTGTTCCATCATTTGTAGTTCCTCTAATGTCAATTAAATTAGTTGCTAATTCCAAATAACGAGGATCTTTTACCGTACGATACATTTCAATAATACCCATATAATGTGATGGACAAATGGCATTTCTCGCTAACTCTGGAGACGCTTTTTTATAAAAATCATATAAAAAATTAGCTACCCCTTTGGCTATATTTAAAAAATTAGTTTTTCCTGTCGCACGATAATGTACGCAGGCTGCCGTCATCAAATGACCCATATTGTATTTTTCAAAACCCAATTGTTTTTTCAACTCTTCAGCACCTAAAGTTCCCCAGCGTTCTTCTATAAGAACAGGAGTATGCATATAGCCGTCTTTTCTTTGGACTTTTGCAAATAAACCAATGGCCTTATCCATTTCAGCATCTATTTTTTTATCCTTTGTAACTGCATAAGTGGCTGCCATAGCTTCAAAAATTTTATAAAAATCACCGTCATGAAATGAAGGCCCACTAAACTTTCCTTTCATTAAACCCGCAGCTATTTCAAAATTTTTATAGGCATGAGTAATGGAATCGTTATGATACAAATTCCACATATAAGGCAAGGTATTTTGTTGCTCAACATCACACTGTTCTTTCCAAAATCCTCCTGTCCATTTCACATCTTGTAAGTTGATGCTCTTTAATTTTGAAAATGGGCTGTCCAAATTAGCTACCAAGCCATTTTTTTGAGCATTCAAAGTACCCAAAGAAAACAATACAATTAAAAACGTTACACTTTTATTCATTCTGTTATTATTTTACATAAAAATTAATCGTACGACTCATAGCATCTCCTTCGGCATCAACCACAGTAATCACAAATGAAGCCAAGCCTTTTTGCAAAGGAGTAAATTGAAGTTTCTTTCCTTTTAAAATCGTATTCCCATTCTGGATATTCGACACAGAATATACTGGTTTCTTCTCAAATCCTTTGAAATAATCACTTATTGAAATCTCAAACGATTCTCCTTGGTTTATAAAATAATGAGGCTTTGCCATCCAATCCAAATAATCATCCAACTGTGTAAAACCGTCTTTATCCTTATCCAAATTAGTATCTGAAAAATTCCCAACAGTCGAATTTGGATTCAAACCATGAGTTTCTTCCCACCAATTTGGCAAACCATCATGATCAGTATCCCAATCTGATGGACGATTTTCAGTTTTAAATTCTGGCCAACCTCCTTGATCGGCTTCGTTGTCTATTAATCCACCCAAACCACTTTTACTTCCTTTATAAGTATAGGTACCTCTTAAGGTTTCGTCAACAATTCGAATATCGTGTTGATCAAAGAAAGGCTGATTGGCACCCACATCCGAAAGCACATCTTTGTATGCAGCAGCTGCTCTTTGAGTGGTTACAAAAGATTCGAAAAATGGGTTTGGTAAAAATACTTCATAGTCAACAATCGCCTTATTTGACAACGTAAACTTTCTTCCTTTATCTTGATTCTTTTCATTAAAATAACCTGGCATCACGTTTCCATCAAAATAATATTGTTGTTTCCCTTTTCCAACCCCTTCAATTTGAGCGTTTAAAGCCACGAAAATATCCGTAGAAGCTCCAGGTTTGTATAAATTATTCACAAAATTTACTTGATTGGCCCCACCATCCGTAGCACGATGTCCCCAATTATAAACGACATTATTTCTAATATCTATTTTACCTCCGTAATATCCATCGCCATTCAAACCACCACCAATACTCCAGTTTCGACCTTCGTTGTGTGCTAATAGATTATGATGAAAACTTCCCACATCACCACCAATAGTAGCTGCATAACCATGCATTTTTCCTATACCGTATTTATCATGTCCTGCTACATTCAATGCCTCCGAAATTAAAGTTCGCTGCAATGTAATATTGTGCGCCCCCCTTGAACTAAACGATTCGTCTATAGTCCAACTTATGGAACAATGGTCAATTATACTGTGATTGGCTCCTGTAAGCCCCATCCCATCATAAGTAGTTCCTCCACCTATTCGAACTTTTAAAAATCGGATTACACCCTCATTCCCAGTCAACCCAATAGGAGCTCTCGTAATAGTAATCCCTTCACCTGGTGCAGTTTGACCCGCTATGGTGATATACGGATTATTCACCACCAATCTTGATTCTAATTGAATATTCCCCGAAATAGTAAAAACAATGGTTCTAGGGCCTATCGTAGCATTTACAGCTTCTCTCAAACTACCCGGACCACTATCCTTTAAGTTAGTTACTTCAACTACTTTGCCTCCTCTTCCTCCCAAGGCGTATCGGCCATATCCTTCAGCTCCAGGAAAAGCTAATTGTGCTGGTTTAAAAGACCAAACTGTCCCTCGAGTACTATTCCCTTTTGCATCTACTTCATCTACACGCCAATAATAGGTCAATCCACTATACAAATCTGCAACTGAAAATTGATTTTTCATCAATTTCCCCTTATATTCTCGTGAACTTTCATTCGCATCTTCTACTAATTTCTCATTAGTTCCAAAATACAATTGATGCGTTACTACATCTTTAGGAGATGACCACTCTAAATTCAACTTATTATCGTGTACCTCAACATGTTCATCCTTATCTAAAGGTACGGGAGAATTGGCTTGTTTTTTTAAATTTGGCGTATCCAATTCAAACCCGTTAAGCACCATTTGCTTAATAAAATCATTAGCGTTTTCATCTAGTTCAAAACGAATTATTACTGGTTGTGATTTGATTACTTCAAAAGTAACGTAAGCCATTCCTGCCTCTATTTTTGAATTGGCACGATTACTCGGAATTACTCTTTCCTCTAACTTCCCATTCACATAAATAGCAACAGGAGAAAATGTTTTTCCTTCAATTTTATCAAAAGTATTATGGAATGTAAGAAGAGAATGCTTCCCCTCTTTTAATCCGTAAATTACTAATTCTAATTTTTCCTTGGTCACTAAACCATCGCTAACTAACCTACTATAAAACGGAGCGCTCATCCCCACTTTATACCAACTTGACGAAAAATTTCCTTTTAGTTGTATGGTGAGGTCTCCAAATGATTTTTCTACTTCTTTTTGTTCACTTATTGGCCATGAAATATAAGAAGGATCGTTTACTTCTTCTATTCGTCTCTGTGAAAAATCAAAATCAACTTTTAGACTGTTTCCTTTTACTGTTTGTGCTGGTGCACTTGTTACAAAAAGTGCTAACATACTCATAGCACCCATTATTTTTTTTACCATTTTATATTTAATTCAAGTTGATTTTTTCTGTTAGTGTCGCATTTAGAAGATTAACAATATCTTTTTCTCTTTCTGGCGGAAATACATGAAGAATTTTACACACTCCATTATGAAGTACAGCTTCAATAGTAGTAGTATGAGTAGCATGCAATTTGAAATGTACGTTCCATTCTTTAGGCCAAGCTGGAAACAAATAAATTTTTCCTTCTGTCTCTTGCAACAACATTTCTTGCATACCAATCATCCCTGATCCTCCCCAATTATGATCTGGTGTCCAATCATAACCTGGCCCCCAAAACGCAGGAAATCGTCGCTCTGAATTAGCCATTTTTAATCCATTGTATTTTGCTGCTTCCTGAGTCAATCCCAATCGAGCTGAAAAAATATTATCCTGCTTCCAGCCTATATGACTTCTAAACTTAATAGCGTCAGTATCGTATTTCCAAGTATTCAAAGCCGTTTCTAAATCGGGTTTTCCTATTCCATAAATTCCCCATGGATAAACTGGATACAATTGAGTTGGTTCCACATTGTTTACTCGTTCCCAAGATTTCGCTGGACTAAGCATTTTATGAGTGTCCAAAACAGTATAATTCAGAGGAGGAATTCGTTTAAAGAAACCTTCCAAATACTCTTTTTCTTCTTTGTTTTCGGTATATTTCAATAGTTCTTGGGTAACTACACGCAAGGCTGCAATGGTACTGGTCGAATTGGTTGCCATTTTATAGGTCTCGCCTCCCGAACCTGGATACAAAACCAAATGTCCGTTACCATCCAGCGCTTTAATTCCTCTGTTTTTTGCTAAATAGTGGTAATGTTCATCAAAAAAACGAAGACAACTTAAAATAAACGGTTGGTATTTTGAAATGGATTCATTAGCATATTCTTTTTGCATCAACATCATTTGGCAAAACTCTAAAACTGTATCCCATTCGTATTCTAACCAGGCATTGTACTCTACCCCTGGATCAAAATTTTCAGGACGTTTCCAAGCGTATTCTGCTGGATTAGGTAGCCCAAAGTTTTCTAACTGTTCTGTAAAAGAAGCGCCTTTGTGTTTCCAATAAACTTCCGAACGCAATTCGGCATTTTTTTGCAAACTCAAATAGTAATCCAATTGTGATTTCATCATATCAAAATCACCACTCTTAAGCATCGGAAAATAAACCAATCGCTGATTTTGAGCTGTCATCGTCCCTCCTCCCCAATTCCTAAAATCAGGGTTAAAATTCAAGGTTGGGTTTACAAAAACTGGGTCGTAGGTAAAAAGTCCTCCATTAAATTTCGTAGGGTATTTTCCGTAAGCATTACATCCTAACATATAACGAAACAATTGGTAGTTTTGTCCCATTTGATATACTGAGTCTTGGGTTGTACTTCCTTCTTTTTGGGTAAAAATAAAACTTCGATCCCAAAAATCATTCCACCAAGAAATAGACTTCTGCTCTGCCTTTTTAACTTGATATTTTCCCGCATCAACTTGATGAGCAAGTGCTGTTTTCCATTGATTGAGGTCTGCCGATTGATTTGTATGCAAACTAATTGTAAGGGATTGTTTTTTTAAAGGCGCAACACTAATTAAAGAGTAGCCTTTGCAATCTATACCTTGATATTTTGAAAGATAAGTAGTCGCTGGTTTCATTTGATTACTTTGCATAAAACCGCCAAAAGTCAACCCTTTCAATGGATTCATCATTTGGTCTTTAACCGACTCCATTTTTTGTTGCTTTACAGCAACATCAAAAACCGTTTGCTCCCGATTGCGATGATAAAATTGGATTCCATTTTGTTCAAATGAAACAGAATCCTTGTAGGTAACCACCTCCGGTTGTGGAGCCCATTTATACGAATTTGCATTATTTTCTTTGCCTTTTAAAATGCGATTAACATGACGCCATGTTTCATAAGAAGCTTTCATTGTTAAGGCAGTTTTACTTACCAAATCCAGATGAATTACAGGACGAAAAACATCCACCCAAAGTTTAATTTGAGTGCCATTTTGCGTAATTTTTATATAACCATCTTTCACAACTAATTCTTGACGAAACCCCACATTATCTCGGAATGGATTGGGAGTTAAATTGACTTTAACTCTCCCTGATTTTAACAATTGATTGTGTTCATCAAAGGTACCGCTACGGGAAAAATAAAAATACAAATCGCCTTTTTCTACCCAAACATTGGCTCCAATATCACCTCCTCCCAAAGGCATGGATTCAGAAGAATTACTGCTTTGAGTAGCCCAAACCTGATTGTAGTTTTCTATCACAGGTAATTGCGCCTTGACAAAAAACGAGAATAATAATAAAATAAAGGTGATTGTAGTTTTCATCTATACTGTTTTTTACCACTCATCGGTTCTAAAAGAAGAAACAGGCAGTCCGCCTACACTAAATAATTCGGCTTTAGTGAAGTCCTTGAACAAATAACGAACCGCAACTGGTTTAGCCACTTGAGCCGAGGACAATTGCACCGATTTTCTTCGTAAAACCGCTTGAGCTGGATAAAAAACTTTATCTTCTCCAGCAATTTCAAAACCAGTGATTTCTTTTCCAAAAGAGGTAAGTCCGTTTGGCGCATCATCAAAAGAAATAGTAATTGTACTACCTATAATTTCCATTGCCTTATACTTAGGGCTTTCAAATTCGAACCCGTTGATTCCGTAGGTTTTGGCTAAAGCCAAATAAGCCAAGCGATTCCCTCCTTTTTCTTTATCCACTGGATGAATATTATTTTCTTCGCCAATGTCCATTAATACCGCCATTCCAGAATTCGGAATTTCTTTAGACGCTTTGAATTGTGCTTCTCTTACATAAGCCGAATTGTATTTCTCCACTATCTCTTTTGGGTGAAATTGTGCATAATTGAACGGAGCTATTTGCGCATAATAAAACGGAAATTCTCCTTGTCCCCATAAATTTCTCCAGCTTCCCACCATTTTCTTCATCAAGTCTTTGTATTGTTCTGGTCTTTCATAATTAGATTCTCCTTGGTACCAGATACAACCTTTAATTCCGTAACCAATAACGGGTGAAAGCATCCCATTATACAAAACCGTAGGAGTTCGATTTGGTTCTTTAATATCTTCTTTCTTTTTAGGAATCGAAACTCCTCCAAAGTCTTTCAACATTTCTTCATTCATCCAAGCTTCGATATTAGACCCGCCATACGACACATGTATTAATCCTATTGGCACTTGTAACACTTGTTGTAATAATGTGCCAAAATACCAAGCAGTAGCGCTAAAATTAGAGGTAGTTTGTGGTGCCGCCACTTCCCATTTTCCTTCAAAATTTTCTTGAGGTACCAAGACCGAAGCACGAGGCACTGTAATTAAACGGATATTGGAATTAGAAGATTTAACAATAATATCATTCCCGTTTCTAACTGGCTGACCCGAAAATCCTTTCAAAGGCATTTCCATATTGGACTGACCTGAACACAACCAAACTTCGCCTATGAGTACATTGTTAATTACTATTTTCTCTGTCGATTGACTTACTTCAATAGTATAAGGTCCTCCGGCAGATGGCGTTTGAACCGCTAACTTCCATTTTCCATTAGCATCCACTTTTACCTGGTAAGTTTTAGCATCCCAAGACGTTGTAACATTTATATTTTCGTTCTTTTCTGCCCATCCCCATACAGGAACGAGTTGTTGTTGCTGCAATATCATGTTGTCTGAGAATAATGCTGCTAATTTAATTTTGGCTTGCCCTTGGATGCTTCCCAAAAAGCATAACAGTACAATACTAATGTGTTTTACTATTTTCATCTTTTTATTTTTTTTCATTTATAATTTGAACCGGTCCTAATAAGCCCGCTGGAAGAAGCGTATCTTTTTCCAATCGGAATGGAGCCGTGGTCCAAGTTACCCTTTCTTCTTTCGGTAATTTCTGGTCTCCAATTAACCGATTAGCCCAAGTATTTGTAATTTTAATAACTAATTTATTTTTTCCTTTTTTAAGCTGGTTTGAAATGGCTACCCGATGCGGATACGTCCAAATGGTTCCACAATCTTCACCATTCAAACTTACTTCGGCAATATTTTCAATTTGACCCAATTCAAGCCAAGTATTTTGATTCAGGCTCTCATTCCATTGAAACTCTTTCGTGTAAATTACTGTCCCAGAATAGTATTTTATGCTATCGTCTTTCGCTAAACTCCAATCAAATAAGGCATTCGTTTTCACGACCTCCTTAGGTCCTTTAAAATTAGAATCAAATTGTAAACTCCAATTACCGTCTAAAACTTTTACTGTCTCAAAATTAACCCCAATTCGTTTTTTTCCTGTTGGTTTTTCTTGAGTTTCATTTTTAAAAATAATAAAACAAGATTCATTTGCTTCAAACAATAACGGAATAATTGTTCGTCCATTTTCGACTCTCCAATCAGAAATTAAAGTAGTTTTATCCAAAACAGGGTTGTACAATTCAATGTATTTAGACAACGTTCTGAAGGAAACGTTTAATTCTCTTTTTTCCTCTTTTTGATTGGCTAAAAAATAGATTTCTTCGGTAGCTGATTTTCGATGTGTCCAAGCAATCGTTTCGACTTCGGCTCTTGTCAAATCAGGAAAAGCCAAGTCTTGTTCGATTCCTAAAGCCGAAAAATTAGCGTCCAAATAAGGTAGTTTTACCACTGTTCCTTGACCAATCTTACACAAAGAAGCTGAAGCTAATTTAGCATTCCAAATTTCATCAACAACCGATTGCCATTTTTGGGTATCCAATTCCGATTGTAAACCCGGAATTAAATTGGGTTTTTCGCCAACCAAAACCGTTGCTCCTTCTTTAACCAATTGTAGCATTTTTTGGGCTACAGCCAATGAAATCATTTTGTTAGGTGCCATTTTGTGACTTCCCGGAAACAACAATGCAGCATAACTCATTCCTTGTGTAAATTGGACGCTACCCTTAACTACTTTTGCATCCTGCAACAACACATCCGAATTGAACGAATCGTACTGATAACCGTTCAAAGCATTGACCCATTGAGACAAATCAGTAGTGTTTTTAGAGTAGGTTACTTCTTTAGGCATTTTAGCTGTAGGTTGCCCTACATTAGCCAATCGATTTTTTTCGGATTCCAATCGTTCTTTGCCAAACACATTCGGAATAAAAGGCACCAATCGATCTGGTAAAATGGCTCTTGAGGGAAATTCTTCTCCAATAAACACCGCTAAATCAACCACAGGATTCCCTTTTTGTAATTGCAATTGAACCCTCTGACAATAATCAACCCAAGATTTGCCCGGTTTCCACCAAGTTTGATCCCTTTGAAAATAAGACCCTACACCATCTAAGGTCATTCCTGGTTTTCTGTCTAACCAAGGATTATGCACAAAAACATGATAGAAAAATCGGTTAATTCCCAAGGCATAATTGCGGTCAACAATCGTTTTAAATTTTCCTGGATGCTCATCCCAATCCATACGCAATTGAGTTAAGGCTTCGGCTTGAATAATTGATTTTCCATAAATATGTCCTCCTGAAATAGCATCTAACATATCGTTAGGCTTATCATGAGTTGGACTTCTAAACCAAAATTCTCCTCCTGGATAATCAACATATTTAAAATGAAGCAACGCATCACTAACCATTGTAGGGGCTACATTCTCTGAACTGAATTGAACGCCTACTTTCTTGGCTTCTTCAGCCATAGTACCAAAGAATTTTTCGGCAATCAAGGTGGCTATTGTTTGTCTAAAATCATACAATACTTTTTCTGAAGTTTGCACATCATCGATTGGAATTCCTGCTAAAACAGGTAAATAATCGACAATATCGTAAGCATGTCGCTTTTTGAATTCCTCTCTAAATACAACCGACCAGTTTTGACTACCGCATTCCCAACTATCAATATGCAAAATTTTCAATACCTGAGAAGCTAATTCGGGCCCCGCTACTCGTACCGATTCGCCAAACCATTTATCAAACTGAAAACGAATGGTTTCCGGATTAAATTTATCCACTTCCAATCCTTTTCCAGCCCCTCCAGTTGCATTCATATGACCCGTACTGGTATGTCCAAAACGAATGATTTTCCAAAGTCCTTTTGGCGCTTCCCAATTCAAGTTGCCTTGTGCATCTACATACTGAGAAATACTCACAATTTCTGATTTTGCCACACCATCTTGATTAGGAATCTGTTTCAAAGTAGTTTGAGGACTTACCCTCCAAACCTGAGCAGATTTGCCTTCGTAATTATCAATTAACGCTTCATTAGAAAGCGTAATTTTACTGACTTTTAAATTTTGTTTCCATTTTGCAGCATCTAAATCTTCTGCACCTGGTTCTGAACCATTAGGATCGTATACAAATCTAAAATACTTCGCTTTAACCGGCTTAATAGCATGCGTATAGGGTGCATCAGTATCTTGCCAGCCATGGCGCGGTGCTGTTAAAGTATCGTGTGGTTTAAAATTAATGCCGTCATCACTAATCTGGATTTGGAGTCGTTGAGCTTGATAATTATTACCTTTGGTTTCAATCACAATGGATTTACAAAGAAAAGCTTGCGCAAATTCATATTGAATCCAACCTTTGTCATCCATTTTTAAATTTCCATCTTGATTTTTGTTTGCCAAAAATGAAATTGCTGCGTTTTCCAACGAAGAAGTCACCTTAGGGACTAACTCTTGAGAAGTGATTTTTTTCTCCTTAACTGGAATAGCAAATACGGCGATATCCTTATAAAACCCTTCATAATTTTTGGGTTTTTGCAATGCTATTCGAACCGTATTTCCTCCTTTTACAAAGGTTTCCGACCAAACTACTTTTTGCATGGACATTTCAGGTGTTATCCAAGGTCCTCCTGCAACCGCAAAACCATCGGCAGCGTGCATTGCAATTTTGAGACCTAACCGCTTGGCTTCGATCATTGCCCAATGCACCATATCCCACCACTGAGGGCTTAACTGCAAAATCGGTGGATTAATCAATGGAGGATCTGCTGGTCCTTTAATTGACATTAAATAGGCTCCTGCTATACCTGCTTGTTGCATGGCTTCTAAATCGGCTGTAATGCCTTCTTTAGAATAAGCACTTTGCATCCAATACCAATACACCCATGGTTTCGAAGCTTCTTTTGCTGCTTGATTTTTATCCGCTTCTTGAGCAGAAACCAATCCGACAGTGAATAAAAGCAATACAAGATATTTTTTTAAAACCATTCTTTTAGAATTTGAATTTTTTCAAACTTGCGTCTAATGTAGTTCCTCCTTTTGCGAAAGGCATTATATAAAAACTATATTCATAATTTCCCGACGGAATTTGATATTTTTCCAAAGGTTGGGCAACTGGTGACCAACTGTCATTTCCTCCAACACCCATTTGGATTAAGTCAATATTGACAGTCAAAAATCCTGGATCTTTTAAATCAAATGTATGCGTTGCCGCCTTTAAATTTTCTTGTGTATAAGGCCAAACACTCATACTTAAATCTTTATAGTCCTTGACAATCAATAGTCCTTTTTCTTTTGCAAAATTAGTAAATGCCATCCATCTAACTTCGGTCCTATTCCCGTTTTCCTGTGGTTTCACATAGGGTTCTATAAATTGATTTATAGGCAATGAATACTTTCCTACAGGAAAACCAAAACTACGATCAGTATAATTTTCTAACGCTCCCTTACCATACCATGAGACTTGATCCAATTTTCGTTGAATTCCCATTTGAAGACCAATTTTTGGAATATGAGGTAATTTATCTGATGCTTTCAAATTATAATCTACCGTAATAATTCCCTGAGGATTAACAGTATACACAATTTTAACCTGAGCACTATCTTTAATAATTTCATAATCACTGGTGATTTTTATTGCATGGTCCAATTGACTCATTTGTACTGCCTTCAATTGTGGTTTTGCTTGATACCATTGCTTTAAGACCTTATGCGCTTTCCAACCTCTTTTATCATTATCTGTCAATGGTCTAACAAAATTAGGAAGTAAAGGAGCATAGAGTTGTTCCTCTCCATTAAATACATACGACTTTAACGCTCCATTTTCTTTACTGATAGTAATATCAAATGTTTTTCCCTTGATTTTAAATTCTGAACTGGACTCAGAAACGCTATTTTTTTCTCCTTTATTAAAATCGATAGACACTGTTTCTTTCTTGTTTAACAAAAACTGATCTGTAGCCACTGCATACCCTTTTTTAGCCCAAGGTGTATCCGAAGAAAGCTGAAATTCGAAATTGACAAAATATTCGGCATCGGATTTCATTTTTGGCAAATATGGTTTCAAGTTAAAAATGGTTGATTGTCCGGGTTCTAGCTTAAAAGGTTGTAATTGCTGCACTTTAATCACATTTCCATTTTCTAAAATTCGTACAACTGGAATATATTCTTCCAATGAATTGACCGATTGACGGTTTTTGATTAGTACAGAGTAAGTAGTCTGTTTATTGGTGTCTAATTCTTCTTTATCAACCCAACTCATCTCAACCGGCTGAAACACCCATTTACTTTCATACAAAGAAGCTTTAGGCCTACCATCTGATGCTACTAGACCTTTGGTATTAAAATTTCCGTCATGGTATTTTTCTCCAAAATCACCTCCATGAGCATAAAACTCTTGACCTGTTTTAGGATCTTTTTTTACCAAACCTTGGTCTTTAAATTCCCAAATACAACCTCCTATTACCCTAGGAAGTGAACGAAATTCATCCCACAATTCTTTTAAATTCCCAACAGAATTTCCCATAGCATGAGCGTACTCAACAAATAAAATTGGTCGGATATCTTTTTTCTGATCTACCAAAAACTTAGGCGTAAAAACTCCCGGATAAAAACGACTAACTACATCAACATAAGGTTCGTCTTGCGGATTTTCAAATCGATGTGCATGGTCTATTGTTTTTGGATATTTTGGATCCAAAGGATCAATATAGCCATCCAACCTTGGATTTCCTTGTGCTGGCTCATAATGTACAGGTCGCGTAATATCAAAATCGTGAACCCATCCTGACATAGCGGCATGATTAGGCCCTTTACCTCCTTCATTGCCTAAGCTCCAAAAAACAATACTAGGATGATTTTTATCTCTTTGTACCATTCGGGTCATGCGTTCCATATAAGCATTCGTCCATTGCGTATCATTACTCAATTTGCCTCCCACGCCATGCGTTTCGAGATTAGCTTCATCCATAACCATAATCCCGTATTGGTCACACAAATCATAGAAATAAGGATCGCTAGGGTAATGACTCGTTCGAATTAAATTAAAATTGTATTTTTTAATGGTATTGATATCTTCCAATATATCTGCTCGAGATACTGCTTTCCCTTTAATTGGGTGGTGGTCGTGGCGGTTGATTCCGTACACATACGTTTCTTTTCCGTTAATTAACATTTTGCCATTTTCTTTAGAAAATTCAATAGAACGAAAACCCAGTTTACAACTTTTTACTTCTGAAATTTGCCCTTTACTATCCTTTAAAGTTAAGGTTAAAGTGTACAAATTAGGACTCTCAGCACTCCATTTCAATGGATTTTTTATGGTTTCTTTAAACATTCCAAAACGAACATTATCCAATCGAGGATAACTTTCATTCATAATATCCTTAACCGATTTTTTTAAAGCTTCTTTAAACAGGGGCTGGTTTTTTGCATCATACAACTGTACTTCAAAAGAATAGTCATACACTTTATTATCACCCGTTAAATTCTCTAATTTAGGACGCAATTGGAAAATGGCATCTTCGTATCTTTTATCCAATTTAGTTTGGTAGAAAAAATCTTGAATACGCAATTTGGGCTCAGCCATCAAAAAAACTTCTCTTTGAATTCCACTCACCCTCCAATGATCTTGATCTTCTAAATAAGAACCATCTCCCCAACGTATTACCTGAACAGACAATACATTCTCTCCTGCTTTTAAGTAAGGTGAAATAGTAAATTCGGAAGGCAAGAAACTATCCTCTCCATACCCTAAAAATTCTCCGTTTAACCATACTTGAAAAACAGAACTTACTCCGCCAAAATGTAACGTAACATTCAAGTCTTTCCAATTTTCGGGCACAGTAAAAGTTCTTTGATATGAACCAACTCCGTTATAATCTTTAGGTATAAAGGGTGGATTTACAGGTCTAAAAGGATAAACAGCACTTTTATAAATGGGAATATCATACCCTTTTAATTCCCAATTAGAAGGTACTTCAATCGTATCCCATCCTGTTACTTTTTCTTTGTAAAAATCTTTAGGAGCTTCACTTGGATTTACAGCATACTTAAAATTCCAATTTCCATTTAATAATTGCAACCTACTCTTGTCTCTATTCCCCGCCAAAGCATCTTCCAAACTTGTGTAGGAATAAGCCGTCGCCCGAGAGGGTTGCCTGTTTAAACTTGTTATTGTAGGGTCTTCCCAAGGAGTGAAACTGTATTTTTTAGGCAGTTCTGGAATCCCTGCTGGTTCGCCTGTTACCGTTTGTGCCTGAATTACATAGCTGCACAAAAAGACACTAAAAAGTAGATTGATTTTTCTCATGATTATTTTTCTAAGGGAACAAATTTCATTTCGCTTTGACCTAAATCTGTAGAAGTTGCCACGGCTATACCTCTTTGTTCTTTTTTATTAACCGCACAATAAAAATGATAGACAATTCCATCATGCTTTACAACAAAGGATTTATGGGCAAACATGGCATCATACTCTTCAGACGATTTAATTAAATCATCGCCTTCCCAATCTTTCCAATGGATTAAATCATTCGATACTGCAAATCGATTAAAGGCTCCTGGTTTCCAGAACGCACCAAAATAAAACATAACCCAAGTATCATTAATACGCTGAATATAAGGATCGCCCGAAATCCCTTTGTGATGATTAATCAGCGGAGAATTTCCAAATCGTTTCCATGTTTTCATGTCATTAGAAACCGCCATTGCAATTCGTTCTGCACCACGAGCTGGTTTTAAACTATCGCCTCGAGCATTATAATACATGATAAAATTATGACCTGTTACCTTCTCGGCATCTTTAATTACGGTATTTTTATACATGGTGCTATTGTCCCACCAGCGAACGTCTTTGTCTTTTGGACTCAATACAGCTTGTTCCAATCGACTAAATTCGTGAGGCGTTGTTGGAGATTGTTTGGTATACGCCATTCCTATTGAAAGAATTCCTGCTTCATACCCACGACTATCGCCACCAAAATAACTCATCCAGTATTTTCCTTTGTACTTTTCCCATTCATAACTTCCTCCCCACTTAGGGTCTTGTAATGCAATATAACCTGCTTTTTGATTCACATCCCAATGCGAAGTATTTTCAGAAAAAGACATTACTTTTCCTAAATGTTTCCAATGCAATAAATCATCACTTTCTGCTAACCACGTTTCATAGCCTCTACCATCGTAAATTAGATACGTCATGTACCATTTCCCGTCTTTATTGAAAACACTCGGACAATCCATTTTGTATGAATTGTCTGTTGGCACCATAACCAAACCATATTTATAAGGGGTTTTTACTTCGTTATAAATTTCATTCATCACACTATCTGTGATTTCGCGCTTTTTGTATTGGGTGGCGCAACTCACTACGAACAAAGTGGCTATTCCAAAAACGAGATATAGTATTGTATTTTTCATTGTTGAATGTTGTTATTCTTTTGACACTGAAGTAAGAAATTAGAAAAATTAAAATAGCTGCGGCTATTTCTCTAATCTGTTCAATCTGTGTTGTTATTTTTTCTTTTCCAATTCCTTCAATCGAGCTTCCATCACATCACGATTCAGTTTTAGTTTTACCATTCCTGTTGGATGAAATCTTTTTTTCAAATCAATTGCGTTATAGACAATAGTATACACATCGTTTCCTTCTGGAATTAAACAAAGAGGTGTTCGCATGATATCCCACCATTGAGTGACTTTTGTTTCTATCGGCCAATAATGGGCTTCGGTCCAATTGTATCCGTCTTTTGACAACGAATACCCCATCATATTAGGCAAATGATGTCCCCAACCATCAGGACCTCCGTCAAAAATGGCAATGTACAAGCCATTAGGGAGCCGACTCACAATTGGGTTTTCTACAAATAAGGGATGAATGCTTTTTATGGGTGCTACACCTTTATTCAATCGGTGCCAAGGTCCCTCTAAACTGTTGGATTCTGCCAAAGCCACAAACCATCCCTTTCCTGATTTTTTAGGATAATCTGCCCAAGATTGAAAAGGATAGGCACCACTATAAAATCCAAGATATTTATTTTCTCCTACTGGATAGGGAAAAAAAGAAGCCACTCCTTGTCGCCCTTCCCAAGGTTGGGAATCCAATCCAGGCTCCATGATAATCCCCATATCTTTGTAAGGACCACCTATCCCGTCTTTTCCTTCTACAGTGGATTCGCAACGCCAAATGCGACCAAAAGAATGGTTAGGTTCAATTTCTTTGTGCACGGTATAAGCCAAATAATACCCATACCATTTATTGGCTTTTTCATTAAAAACAGGCATGTACGACCAAATGGCAGCACGACGATCGTTCATTGGATTATCATCTTCGGTAACGGCATAATTTCCACTTGCTTGCAAAATTGTCGATTCTCTTTTCCAATGAATAGCATCTTGACTTGTCCAGTGCCCAATTTTTGTTTTTACACGGTCATAATAATACGGTACTCCTATTTCTCCGGCTCTTTCTGTTGGAAACATATGGTAGGTATTGCCTACTTTCACTACGCGTCCGCCCTCAAAACCTCCCTGAATTCCTTCAGTTCCTGACATTCCCTCATCAATAACAGGTTTGTTCTCTCCGCCGATAATATCAAAAAGTGGTTTGTCATCTGAGAAGCCTTCTACGATAAAAGTGGGATTCCACAATCTACCATCTAATTGTTCTGCATTTATAGCAACTAAATTTTCTTTCCTTTTAACAACTCCCAAAATGGTATATACTCCTTTTGCAGATGGTAAAATTACGTGTGTTCCCTTTTTATAAGAAACTGCATAAACATCGACGGAAGGCAATCCTGTAATTGTTACCCCATTTTGGAATAGAAGAAATGCAGCATCTGTAGTGCCTAATTGCAAAAATTCAGCATTATTTTTATCTTTAAAAGTACCAATAAGTACTATAGCATCTTCTTTCAATCTTAATTTTAAAGGTGTATTCGTTCCGTTTTTATACGAATTCAAAGGAAGTTCAACACCTGTTACCCCTTGTAATTCTGGAGTCAACCGAACAATATTGTGTTTGCTTCCCGAAAAAACATGAGCATATTTTGTTGTTTTGAATGTTTTGTATTGGTTAACAACTTCAAAAGAAACTGGCTCCCAATCCTTATTTTGGGCTTGAGCAAAAAGCTGAAAATGAAAAACAATCAGCAGTAAAAAACATTTTGATGCGAGGTTACATTTCATTTTATAAAGTTTTATAACTGATTTGGTAGGCAACACCTGGTTGTATAGTTACTTGGTATTTGTTTTTTGACAAATTAACAATCGTTCCTGAATTGGTTCTAGGCTTGATTTTACTCTCAAAAATCAATTTCCCTTCTCCTTCTCCGGATTGTACTTTTATTTCGGATTGGCTTACATAAACAGCGACTTCACCTTTTGGTGTTGGCACTTTACCTTCCATCCATTGTAAACCTCCTAAATTTGGTTTTATTTCGTATTCAGAATAGCCCGGAGCGGTAGGTTTTACTCCTAAATAATACTTTCCTAACAAATAAATCGGGCTAGAACCCCAGGCGTGACAAAGACTTTTACCATAAGGGCGTCCATACATTGCCAAATGTTCTGTTCCTTTTTTAGTCGGATTGTATTCTTCCCAAAATGAAGTGGCTCCTTCTTTTAACATTCCTCCCCAATAGTCCTTCATTTCTTTCAACACATAATCTTGTTCGCCCATAGCACACAAAGCTTCCAATTCGTAAAAACGCATGTAGGGTGTTGTGATTTTAAGAATAGTGTCGTTAAGCAACACCTTATTTTTTATACTTTGCTTTTGGTCTTCATTAAAATAATTGAAAAAGATACCAAACATATTAGCATATCGGGTTACAATATCTTGCATTTTACCGTTTATGCGTTGGTGCTTCATCACATTTTCTTTTTTATCCCAAAACACATCAAATAATTTTGTTTTTAAATCATCCGCTAATTTTTCATACTGTTTTTGGTCTTCATTTTCACCTGCAATTTTAGCACTAACCGCCATAGCTTCTAGACTTCTTGCTAAAAGCATTTGCTCAAAACTAACCTCTCCTGTTTTTGGCAATCCATTTGCCCAATCAATAAAAACCCAATCGCCTTCTAATGGTTCTAGGAATCCGTTTTGATTTCTTCTTTTTAAACAGAAATCCATAAGTGATTTCATTCGTGGATAAAATGTTTTGATAAATTTAGTATCGCCCGTGTGTAAGTAATAATCGTAAACACCCACAAACCAATACAGCGAATAATCCATGATGATATTAATATGCGCCGTCACAGGTTCTTTACCACGAAGCGCTAACAAGGTTCGTTCAACAGAAGGCGAATCAAAAAATAAATAATAATTCATTAAATAACTTTGATACGCATCGCCAGACCAAACCCAACGATCCCGTTTGATTCCGTCTATAAAAAATTCGCGGGAGGTTAATTGCATGGTATAAGCCGATACATCCCAAATTCTATTCAATAATTGATCTGAAGATTTGAATGCTCCTCGATTGTGTAATGGTAAATATTCATAAAGCATCGAAATCGAATCATATTTCACAGTTGGATCCGCCTGTACTTGAACATATCGAAATGCTTTAGATCCATTATGAGTATAGGTTTCAGCTTGTTTTCCATCAAAAGACAAATGGTCTAAGGTTTCACATTTAGCTGAATCGAGGGCTTCTTCACGGGATTCACCATAATAAAGAGCTACTTTTCCTTTTCCTTTTAAACCGTGAATTTTGATATAACCAAAGGTTTCTTTACCAAAATCGACCAATTTACCCGTTCCTATTTTTTCTATTTTTTTTGCATTCCAAGCTTTTGTTGTTAGCTTAAACTCGGAAGGTTTGCTCTCCGGGGTATTAAAATTCCATGAACCCACCGGAACCCAAGGTGTTCCTGATTGTTGTGCTTTTCCATTTTCATCAATCCAAAGTTTGTCTTCATTAGTCACCTTCCAAGATGCATCCGATTTAACATATTTTCCCGCTATATAAATAGCAGGAAGTACTTCTTGTTGATATACTTTAAAAGAAATTTTATGCTTTCCAGCAGGAATTTTTATTGATTTGGGTTGCCCGTAAATTTGAGCACCATCTACAAGTAATTGAAAAGACCCTTCCGTATAAATTTTTACTTCATCAGGTTCTGGAATAGCTACCTCTGTTTGAAAAGTTACTAAGGAATACGGACTATAATATTGCCAAAGAGGTGGAAATACTGCTTCGCGTTCTGTTCGTCTTACCTGCATTTTATTGCTTAACCAAACTTCGAAATCTCCTGGATACCAAATCCAAGTAGCTTCTTTTGATTTATCCTGAGCTAACGAGAACAAATTCGAAAATAAAGTGATAAAAACAACTAAAAATGTAAGAGTTGAAAATCGATTTTGCATAACAGTATATTTAGGGAATAAATATAAGTGTTATTTTTACATTTTACAACCTGCTCCATCCCGAAAAGTAGAAAAAGCATATAATTTACTATCTCAATTGCAAGTAATCGATCTATTTTTATGACCAAATAAAAAAGGATTCTCTATTATTTAAGAGAATCCTTTTTTACTTTATAGACAACTTTAGTACATTAATTAAAATTAAATATAAAGTATAAACTTATAATTACCAAAGCCAATAATGCAAAGAGTACTTTTACCCTCTTCGTTGTTTTAGGAATATCGGTTTCACTAACAAAATTAGTTTCAGGATTTTTATCCAACAATGAAATTAAAATTGCCGCAACTAACAACACCATGAAAATATAAAAAGAAATCAATAAAAAATGAGGCCAAACAGGATATTGATCAGCAGGAAAAACCCATAAATATAAAATTCCGATAAACAAACTGAAAGCAGAACCCCAAGATAGAATTCCGTTTACTGCTTTTTTGGTGGTGCGTTTCCAAAAAATACTCAATAAGAAAACCACTGATAAAGAAGGAGCTAAAAAACCTAAAACAGCCTGGAAAATATTAAACAAATTTTGACCTTTAATATTATCAATTGCCACAGCAATAAGAATAGCAAACAAACACCCTACCCCAATAGTAATTCTTCCTATTTTTATTTGTTCCTGAATGGAAGCTTCAGGATTCATCTTTTTTACATAAATATCATTGGTAAAAACCGTACTCAAAGCATTCAATGAAGAACCTATCGTTCCTACTAAGACTGCAATCATCACGCAAATTACCAAACCGTTCATTCCGCTTGGGAATAAATTAGTCACCATAGTCATGTAAGCTAAATCAGAGTGTTCCCCTAAATCTGGGTACAGAACATAGCACAAAATTCCTGGTAAAATAAACAATGGCAAAGCCAATACTTTTAACCAACCAATAAAATTGACTCCTAATTGTCCTTGTTCTAAATTTTTAGCTCCCAACACACTTTGAACCATGGATTGGTCGGTACAAAAGAAGGCAACTGCCGCAACTGGATACCCAAGTAAAATGGCCGGCCAAGGATAATGTGCATCGGTTGCTGGTTGAACCAAATTCCAAAAATTAGCTGGCGTTTTAGCTATTAAGGCCTCTATTCCTCCTACTTTTTGCAATCCTAAAAACGAAAGTGTCAAGGAAACTACAATTAATAATATCATTTGAAATACATTTACCTTGGCAATCGCTTTCAAACCTCCTGCATAGGTGAATATTCCGGAGAAGACAACCAAAACAGTAACACTTTGCCACATCGGTATTCCTAAAATTTGGCGAACTAATACCCCTCCACTAAACAGCCCTAGAGATAACCAACTCACTAAAATTTTTACCAAAGCATACCAAGCCAAAATAGTTTGCGTACTATCTCCATAACGTTTTCCCATATATTCTGGCATCGTACTTACCTTACTCGCAATATAACGAGGTGCAAAAACCATAGCCAACAATAATAAAAAGACAAAGGCATACCATTCAAAATTCCCCGCAACAATCCCTGTTGCATACCCAATACTGGCAAAAGCTAATAGAGATGAAGGACCTACATTAGTTCCCCACATATTGAACCCAATATTGTACCAGTTCAGTGAATTTCCAGCTAAAAAAAGTGTTTCATTTTTTTTGCTTTGTTTGACACTTACCACATAACCAATGACTAATAAGGTCACTAAATATAGAGCAACAATAATAAAATCTAATGTTGTTAATTTATCGTAGATACTATTCATAAATTATATTCTTTTAAAACATCTGCTATTTTAATAGGCATTCCTGTTTGCAAACTCTTATCCATCGCTTGTAAAAGGGCAACCGTTTGAATTCCTTCTTCCATATCAGGGTAAGCGGTAAAATTTTGCTCTATACTATCCACAAAATAGTCCAAATAGTTTTGATATTCTCCTGCATGATGGCTTTGACCTTCAAATCGGAAATAATGTTTTAGAGTAGCATCTCCCCAATGGATCATTTTTTCTTCTCCCTCTCTAGTGGTAACAGCATAACGTAATTCATGATAATCGGCTTGACTCGCACCTAAAGTTCCTCTCAAAATACAACTCATTCCGCTATCGCGTTGGGTGGGTTGTGTTGGAGAGGTGTACACTCCACTTACTCTGGCAATTCGTCCATCAGTAGCTTTAAAAATAAAGTGCATCGTATCTTCATTCTTCAACCCTGCGACTGCTCCATTACTGCTTATCATTCCGTACCCCATTACTTCTTCTATATTGGGTAAATACCAACGAATAAAATCCACAGGATGACTTAACCCTCCATACAACCATTTGAAAGATTGCAATAAAGACCAGCCTTTGGCTAAAAACCAACGATGATCTGCGTGATAATGAGATTCTATTGTTATCAAATCTCCAATTACTCCTTCTTCAAAATCTTTACGTTGCCTTTTGGCAGGTTCAAAAAATCGAGAACTTTGACCAATGAAAACTTTTTTACCTGTTTGTCGACTCAAGGCTAATAATTCTTTCGCCTTTGACAAATCGTCAATAAAAGGTTTAGTACATACCACATGCTTACCGTGCAATAGGGCTTGTTTCACATGTTCTGCATGCAAATGATCCGGAGTATAAATAGCAATAATATCAATTTTATCATCGTTTAATAAATCCTCATATTCTTGTGTATAATGGTAAAAATCGAACTCCTTGGCTCTTTGCTTGCACAAGTCTTCATTTTTATCACATATTTTGACTAACTCTAACTTAGGACTACTCAAAGCGGCCGAAATGGTGCTTCTCCCTTCGCCTAGACCAAGAATGGCAATTTTTAACATGCTTCTATTTTATTAATTTATTTTTTTGAAAAACACCCAAGTTTCGTCTGGTTTTGTTCCTGGAATTCCCGTTTGGTAGTGCTTCATTTGAGCATTCCAATCGTTCACTCGAGGATTATTTTCTATCGTCTTTGGATTCAATTCGTCTAAGGTTTTTCCTTTTGGAATACTAATCACCAGAATTAATTGTTTGCCATTTTTGAATACTTGTAACTGCTGAAAATCGGCATTACAAAAACCTTGAGCAACCTCAGGCCATTTCTCAAACTGAGTAGCGTGGTAATCTAAATATTCTTGTTGTAACTTAGCATCATCTACTAAATTTGCTGATAAAATAATATGCTCCCATTCTGATACCGGTTTTGACTCTTTACATCTTTCAGCTTTAGCAAAATTGTATATTGGTTTTTCGTAAATTTTAATTGCTGCCTTTGGAAACGCTAAAGCCAGTTTATTTTTTACCCTTTGCGGATTATTCATTTTGCCATAAACTACCAAATGATTTTGCCACTGATGCAATTGTTGGTCAACAATTCGAAATCCCTTTAAAGTTGAATTTATTTTAGCCACGTCAAAATCATCTCCAACTAACTCAATTGCTACAAACTCAGGCAGTTCTTGTAATCCCCAATTTTTGTCCACAACCACCTCCTTTGTCAATTGAGAAAAAGAAGGTCTAACTCCCGCATTTTGCTTAATCGCGTCCGCCACATAAGGATTATTATCTTGCCAAATATTTCCTGCGGGACCATTGTTGTTTTTAAGAATCTTTTCGGTTGGGATCCAATTGTTTTTAATTGTAAAATAAGATGAGCCTTCGTCAGTATACAAATACAACCATAGAAAAGGATCGTGCGCATACGGACTCAAATAAACCGAGTCAATATAATTTTCCTCTATCCTACTATCTGGCTGTGCTGAAAGGGTATAAATTCCCGAAACATCGTGTAAATGCTTCGCATAGTGGTGAATTTTATTGCCTATGATTTTATTATTTCTCATCACATTCGGGCTTGGATTCCAGCCCCAACCTAATGAAATACCGGAGTAAGCAACATCCGAAATTTCATTGTGTTCTATTGTACAATTTTTGACAAATCCCGCACTAATTCCTAATGTCCCCCAATCTTCATTAGCAACATTAGTAATCACATTATCTGCTACTAATTCATCCGAACAAACCTCTCTTTCATCCTTTGGATTATAGGGTAAATGTGCTTCAAATGCTTCTTCTGAGAAAACACCCAAATTAATCGCACTACCACCAATATCCTTAAACAAATTTCCTTGAATTCTGTTATGATTCGTCCCTTTGTTAAAATCCAAACCTGTAGATGATAAATGTTCAAAACAACACCCTTCAAAAACAGTATTCGCTGCGTAATTAACCTCAACAGCTGCTCTTGGCCTTCCTACCCAAGCTTGATTTTCTAAACTAGCTTGATTGGGTGTTCCTGGTATTTTTAATTTGTAAGCGTCTAACAAATACATCCCTGCTTGTAAAGGTACATGCCCCTGTTGAGAAGGACGCAGCCAGTTACTATATTCAAAAGAAATTCCTTTGAACTTAAAATCGTGTACAGGGGTATCTATGGTTCCTTTTATTTGAACTAAATTTTCCAAGACAGGCACCGTAACTATTGCGCTAGTCATATTTTCATCCTTTCTTGGATAATAATACACTTTCCCTCTTTTTCTGTCCAAATACCACTCTCCTGGTTCGTCTAACATCGAAAGGGCATTCGTCAAATAAAATGCTGAGTTACCATTATTTTTAGAAATCCAAGGCGCTGGCCAAGGATGTTCGCTTTGAATTCGACTTTCAGGTTGCTCAAATGAAAGTCTAGCACTATCTTTTTGAACTTGAATATCTTTGATGCGTAAATTAGCAATTGCCCACCATTGCACTATAAATAGTTCCATTCCTGGTTCAAAGGCAACCGATTTATTTTTGTAAGGAATCCAACAGGATTGTGTCTCTTTGTCCCAAGATAAAATGCGATCCATTTGATTACCAATGGTACTTTTAGCTCTGACCGCTTTTGTTCCATTAACCCATAATTGACGATAATTCAAGATTTCGCCTGCTATTTTAGGCGCATCAGCTTCCCAAACAACCCCTGCTTTTAGCCCATTTAAGGCAAGAGATTTTGTCCATTTTGTAATTGACAAACCGCCACTCAAAACGGGCTTCGCATTTGCATCTGCTTGAATTAAAGTAGGACTATCAATAGTACCTGAATCTTCTGGTCTTACAAATAGAGGTTCATTCAAATAGAAAGTCCCATCCATCAAGATAATATGAATACCTCCTTTGATGGATGCATCATTCAAACGACGTAGATCTCTTGCTTTTCGCAAAGCCATTTGAACACTTGCTAGTGGACTTGACTTTGTTCCAATATTAAGATCACTACCCTGAGGAGAAACCCAAATTTCAGCTGCGTTTACAGATAATACTGTAACTATAATCAATAAAACCGTAACTGTTTTTTTTAAAGCATTCAACCTCATTGCAATTTCTTTAGTTTTTATTTAATCAATACCTTTTTAGGTAAATTAGGACGGATGTTTTTACAGGAATACAACCGCCTAATTTGGCACCAAAATAATGTGAACCAAAAATAAAAGCATCCTGTACCCTCCTGCATTTTACATATTAGACCAACTGTTTTTTATGATATAAAACTCACTCAAGTTGATGATAAAACAATTTATTAAATAAAGAATTATAGTACTATTTAACAAAAACTAAATTGAAGGAACATTCAAATTTTGATTAACAGAAATAATTAAAACAAACTTTTTTGTATTCCCATTTCCAAACCTCTTAATTCTGCCAAACCTCTTAAACGGCCTATTGCAGAGTATCCAGGATTTGTTTTTTTAGTTAAATCATCTAGCATTTGGTGTCCATGATCGGGTCGCATCGGAATAGAATGATTTATTTCTCTTTCTGTTGTAATAATTGCTTTTACTACCCCGAACATATCTACATTTCCTTCTAAATGATTGGCCTCAAAAAAACTACCATTTGATTCCCTTTGCGTACTTCTCAAATGAATAAAATTCATTTTTTTTCCATGGCGTTCCACCATACCCACAAGGTCATTATCGGCTCTTACTCCGTATGATCCCGTACACATTGTAAAACCATTAGATGGCGAATCAATGACAGATAGTAAATCAATTAAATCAGATTCTGTGCTTACGACTCTTGGCAATCCCAATATAGAATAAGGAGGATCGTCCGGATGAATCGCCATTTTAACATTAACGCTTTCAGCTACGGGTATAATTTCCTTTAGAAAGAAAAACAAATTAGCTTTTAATTGCTGCGCATCTATATTTCTATAACCCTCTAATACTTTTAAAAAATCTTGAATACTATATGCTTCTTCTGCTCCTGGTAAACCAGCTAAAATATTTTGTTGTAATTTTAGTTTGTCATCAGCCGTTAGTCTCTCAAAACATAAAGTCGCGGCTTGAATTCGCTCTGGAGAATAATCTTTTTCTGCATCAGGCCTTTGAAGAATAAACAAATCAAAAGCAGTAAATTCATTGATGTCAAACCGTAAAGCCTTAGAACCATCTGCTACTTCATAAGACAAATCGGTTCGAGTCCAATCTAATACCGGCATAAAGTTGTAGCATACTGTCTGAATTCCACAAGATGCCAAGTTCTTAATGCTTTGTTTATAATTGTCAATATAGTGCAAATAATTCCCTGTTTGCTTCTTGATGTCTTCGTGTACTGGAATACTCTCTACAACTGACCAATTCAATCCTGTCAATTCTCCATCCACTCCATTCTTATACAAAATAGTATTTTTTCTTTTTTCGATTTCACTTACTTCCCAAACTTCTCCATTAGAAATATGGTGCAGTGCAGTTACAATTCCTGTTGCCCCGGCCTGTGCTATATCGGATAATTTAACTGAGTCATTCGGGCCGAACCATCTCCATGTTTGTTCCATTTCTATATTTTTTATTTTCCTCAATTAAATTGATTGAAATAGGTTAATTGAAGTATTCTATTAGACGTTAAGAATTACTTTTTAAGGGCTCTTTTTAATTGATTTACAGCTGGATCTTTTATCTTTTTTATACATTCTATCGCTAATTCTGCTACTGCCGTAGCTCCTTTGACAGATAAGTGGGTATTATCTTCTTTACCTTCTGGATAATACGGATGTTCTCCCAGCTTAAAGTGCAAATGCAGATCTTTAGATTTTTCTACTCCTTGAGACTGTTCTAACACTTCTGTATAATACTCTAGATCAATGAATGGCACTTGATACTCTTGAGCTACTAAGCGCGTTTCTAATGGATAATCGCCATGAGTACCTATTAAAACACCTTGCTCATTAAAATTTCTTCTTGCTATTGATGAAAACAAAATTGGAATTCCTCCTTTTTCTCTTGTTTCGGTAACAAAACGAATTAAATTATGTCGATAAGTTGTATGCGGATTGGTATACCGAGTAGAATCAGCCACTTTTTCATCATTATGTCCAAATTGAATGAATACATAATCACCCGGTTTCAAAGAATTATATACAGATTCCCATCGTTTTTCATCAATGAAACTTTTAGTACTTCTTCCATTAACAGCTCTATTATCAATCGTGACTTTATTCAAATCAAAAAAAGAAGGTAACACTTGGCACCAACCTTTCTCTGGGTTCTCATTTGGTTTTATTTTATCAGCCATTGTAGAATCGCCAATAGTATAAATGGTATTTTTTTGAGCAAAACAACTAAACGATATAATAGCAGAAAAAATAAAGGGTAATTTCATATTATTTATATTTAAGATTAAAACGAACTGTGTAAATTTATTATTTAAATGATTGAATTTGATGTGTAAATTCGATTCCTAAAACAGCTTCTGGGGTGTATTTTTCAGACTCTTTTTTAGTCAATTGATGTGACCAAATAACTCTTTTGTGCGGTTGATATCCAGCTCCAGTACAATTATATTCTGCATAAAAGGCTGTTTTTTCAGCTTCAGGTTTAGACCAATTTTCCCAACCCTCTGATCTAATATGTTTAGCCATTTCACAATTAATGAAAACCGTTTTTGCATAAATACGCCACGGACGGCCTAAATATACCTGACTTACACCTTCAGCTGCCGTCAATTTACAATTTTTAAAAACATAGCCAAAAGCAGCGTCTTGAGGAGTTGATGCTGCCGTTATATAGGAATCTTTCTTACTATAAATTTCGCAATTGTCAAATAAAGCCGTTGCATCTCCAAAAATAAAATCGGTAGTTCCTTCGACATAACAATTACTAAAATAATTTTTAGTCCCTTCTCCCGAAGTATACAATGTATCTTGGTTTCCTAAAAAAGAACAATTAGTAAACATCGCTCTATCTGCATTTACATTTAGGGCTACTGCCTGCCCTACTTCACCTGAGGTATTTTGAACAGTCAGATTTTTGCCTATAAAATCATTGCCTTCAACCAACATCGTATACGTATAAAAGGTGCTGTTTCTACCCAATCCTATTTTATTAAAATAATCGTCATACGTAATAATAGTACCTTCTCTGCTTTCTCCTAACAAAGTAATCTTAGGATTCCAAGAGTGTATTTTTACTTTTTCTTTATAAATCCCGTTTTTAACCAAAATAGTGATTCTCTCATAAGGAAATGCTCTGGATGCATTTATAGCTTCTTGAATAGTCTTAAAATCTCCTGTGCCCTTTTGATCAACTACAAAATAATTTTCATCTTTGGTTACACTATTTTTAACCCCATTTTTTAAAGAAATAGCCGCTATTTTATTTTTCCATTTAGAATACATTTTCAGCACTTCTTTGGGTTCGTTAGTGTACCAAGCATAACCGTTTCGACGTTCGAAACCTATTTCAGCCAAAGTAGCTTTTTTTATTCCATCTCGATCACAAAAAAAAGGGACATTAGTATCCAAATCCATAAACCTAGCCCATAATGGCTCCTCCAAATTAGGACTTGAAACAACAACTTTATTTTTCTTTTTTGTCACATCGTCAATAACCGTTTCTATTTTAACTCCGGTAATTTTTGTTTTCTCAAACCAACGAATGGCCCCTTCTACTGCATTTATAATTGCTTTATTGGGGTTATCAATCGACATCAATAATAAAGCTATTTGAGCTGATTCTTTTCCACTCAAAGAAGGCAACTCGTAAGCACGCGCTTTTGCAGGGAGTAATGTGTTTTCATCATGTTGCGCGCACCAAGCGGTAAGCTGTCCGTTTTGTTTGTATTGTGTTTTTAAAATACAATCTATTCCCTTATTAAAAGCAACATTTACTTTTTCTACAATTTCTGGAGACGGGGTTATCAAATAGACATTAGACTTGTTTTTGAGTTCTCTAAACAATTCCAAAACATTGACCATCGCATCATCATTGTACGTAATATGAGTATAATACCCCTTAATTAAAGGATAAAACTGTGGCCACCCTCCATTATCATATTGAGCTGCAAGTAAATAATCTAAACCTTTTAAAAATGCGTTTTTATATCTTACATCTGGATTTTGCTTATATACTTTTGATAATAATAGCATCTCCTGGCAGGTTGCCCCATTATCAATCGTACAATCTTTAGGAGAAGATTTTAAATCAATCAATTTTTGTTGGTCTGTAGCCGAAAGAGGTGCTTGCATCTGAATATTTTTGGGCCAACCTCCAATATTTCGTTGGTATAACAACACATTTTCGGCTATTTGAGTAGCCTCATCAGAAGCAAACCATTTTTCATCTGAAGAAGAGATAATTTGTTTCCAAGATTTCGCAACTACTTGTGCCGAAACACTGATTGAGACTACAATACAAAAAACACTTAAAATTCTTTTCAAACTACTCATTTTTTTATTCGTTAAATCTAACCCAATCTATTTTTACATTTCCTGCATCGTTAATAAATCCATTTCGCAAAGCAACAAATCCTATTTTTGCTCCAATCCATCTTCCTTCTTTAGCGGGAAACGGATCTCCTATTTCTTTAAAATCAGTTCCATTTTCACTGTAGGAAAAAATACAAATCCCTCCTTGAGTTACTTTTACTCGAAGATATACTAAATTGTTTTGCAATGAAGTCGAAGCGATCTCTCTTTCAATTCCTTTTTTATCAGCCGATTTACATACTACTTGAGACAAAATGTTTTTACCTTGAACTTGTTTGATTTTAACTAAGCCATAATCCATACCCATGATTACAAAATTAACTTCCTCCTCATCAAAACGAGGATTGAATGTTAATTTAGTTGTTACGGTAAATTCTTCTGCTGGAAATTTTTGCAATACTATATTGGGAACATCCCAAAGGTTGATTGCTTCTTTAGGTTTTGGAATACAATTTAATGTATAAAACCCTAAATTACTTGGGAATCCCCAATACACTTTAGGATTGGCATGCCATTGCCATTGCAAACCTAATTTTGTATCATTAAATTCATCTGACGTTTTTAGAGTAACTGAAGAACCAATTTTACCAACATTAGGTTTTCGATAAGTCAAAATAGGTTCTCCTATTCCGTCTCCATCTGGGTCAGCTCCAATTATCGGCCATTCATCTTTCCATTTCATTGGTTGTAAATGAACTATTCTTCCATAAGCCCCTTTATCTTGAAAATGAAAAAACCAATCTTCACCTGTTTGCGTTTGTACCCAAGCACCTTGATGTGGACCATTTATAGTTGTGTTGCCTTGTTCTAATACCTTTCTTTTCTCGTAAGGGCCAAAAATATGTTTAGACCTCAACACGGTTTGCCAACCAGTTGCCACGCCTCCTGCTGGGGCAAAAATATAATAATACCCATTTTTTTTATATATCTTCGGTCCTTCAATCGTAGACTCATCTTGATGTCCGTCTATAATCAATACTTCATCATTATTTGCCAAAATACCTTCCGAATTCATAGTACACGCTACTAACATGCTTTTTATTCCGGCTCTACTTCCAGCAAAAGCATAAATTAAATACGCTTTCCCATCGTCATCCCACAAAGGAGTAGGATCTATCAATCCTTTTCCTGATTTAACTAAAACAGGAGAGGACCATGGACCAAGTACATCTTTGGATTTAACCATATAAATTCCAAAATCGGGATCTGGATAATAAATATAAAATTCATTGTTGTGGTATCGGATACATGGTGCCCAAACCCCATTGCCATGTTGAGGTTTATCATACACCTCAAACGGAGGTTGTTTTGTCAAGGCATAGCTTATCTGTTTCCAATTAACTAAATCAGTTGATTCTAAAATTGGTAAACCAGGAATACAGTTAAAAGAAGATGCCGTCATATAATATGTATCTCCCACACGAATCACATCTGGATCTGAATAATCTGAATGCAAAATAGGATTTTGATAAAACCCTTTTTTACTCATCAAACTAAATGGTGTCGTGCTAACCTGTGCAAATAATCCTAATGAAGGAAACAATATTCCAAGAAAAATGGTTTGGATATTTTTTTTCATTTAATACATATTCTTGAGTAAAACTTATTTATCCAATTCTATAGCGGCCAATAAAAAAGCACCAAGCCCATGAGAATTATCTGTCATTACTTTTTCACTCATATAATATTTGTAAGAACCATCTCTATATGGGTTTCCACCAAGTCCTGCACTTTTACATACTTGTGTGATATGAACCTCGCCGCTATTATCAACGCGAATAAGCTTTGTAATTAATCCATCAAAACCTTTAAGTGCTACCTTCTCAAATTCGATAGGCAAATATCCTTTGTGAACTCCTTTTGCAATGGCATAAATTAACATTGATGAACCTGAGGCTTCTAAATAATTCCCTTCACTAGTTGGCATATTAGGAATTTGATACCATAATCCAGAAGCATCTTGGTATTGAGTAACCGCGATGGTCAATTCATTTAAGTAGTGTATTAGTTCCTTTCTTTTAGGATGGTTATTAGGGAAATAATCTAAGGCATCTACTAACGCCATTCCGTACCAACCCAAAGCTCTTAACCAAATATGAGGCGCAGTACCTGTTTCTTTGTTAGCCCAAGCCATTTGCTTGCTCTCATCATAGGCATGGAAAAACAACCCTGTTTTTCTATCTAATGTATGGTCATGAAGCAACTCAAACTGATGAGCAACATCGTTCAATTTATCTCCTTTTTCAAATTCAGCATTAAATCTTGCATAAAATGGTTGCCCCATATACAAACCATCCAACCACATCTGATTCGGATAGACTTTTTTATGCCAAAATCCGCCAGATGGAGTTCTTGGGTAATCAGTAAATTGGTTTCTTAATGTTCTTAGGGCTATAAGATACTTCTGTTCTTTTGTTTTGTCATACAAACCAAAAAGTATTTTCCCAGCATTGATAAAGTCTATATTATGATCTTCAGGATTAAAATTTTGAAAAGCGCCAGAATCATTAATTAATGTATCTGCATATTCTTTTATATAATTGTGATATTGTTGATTGCCCGTTTTAGTGTATAATTTTTCATATGCCGTTAAAATCATTCCAATTTTATAATCCCACTTTGGCGTTTCATGATTATCAATTTGCCAGGCTTGAGGATGTCTTTCCATTATAGAAAAAGCCATTCTCTCAGACCATTTTAAGTTTGACGGAATAGTTTTACTACTCTCTTGAGCTTTTATGTCTAGATTAAACAAGAGCATTAAAGAAAATATCGGCATTATATAGCTAAAAACAATTGCTTTTCTCATAATCTTACATCGTATTATTTTTTTCCAAAGTTTTTAGTTTTTCATCTAAATAATTGACAAACTCCTCTTTCGATTGAATCCCATTAGGTTCTTGTTCCCATGCTCCTAAAAAATAAAAATCGACGGCTTGAGTAGTTGGTTTAAATAGCAACAAATAATCAAATTCTGCATCAACTAGATCTTTAACCGATTCGGTTTGATAAAAAATAGCCATTCCTAATTGGTCTGGAACCAAGGATTGATTTCCGTAGGTAGCCAAATAAGCCCATTTTTTATTCTGACTTACCTTTTTAAGTACCTCTGTATTTTTTTGTTTTACTATTCCAGTACAAATTCCTTCTATTTCTTTTGAAGGATGTATTCTATGTTGCGTATAACGTTGATTAGGCTTAATCGTTAATTCGGACGTGAAATTAATTTTATCAGAAGCGGTTTTCCAACCATAATATTGCACTTTTACAGCAGAATTTTTAGGCGTGTTTTCGATTGTAGCTATGGTCGAATCCACTTCATAAAAATGCAATCTCTCCTTATTCAAATAACGATCGATTGAACCTATACCTATTCCTTTTCCTGCCTTTAATATATCTGATCCCCAATCTTGCATTTCGTGATACGAATCGAAACCATCTTGACCTACTTTTGGCAAAATAATAGATTCTGTTTTTTTACCAAAAATATCAATCGCATTACGCCAATCCAAATACAATCGGTATCCAATTTTATTACTTTCCCATCCTGGTCCTTCGTATCGTATATCAAAAGAATGGTCTGTATGTTCGGAGGCTAATTTCAATTTTTGAACATTCTTAAATGTTCCACCAATGTATTTTCTACCTTCCCATTTCCCTCCTTCTTTTACAGAAACTTCTGCGTAGGTTTTTTGATTTGGTGATTGGCTAAAAATCAAATTGAATTGAACTGAAACCAAACTTAAAAGCACTATTATAAATCCTTTTGTTTTCATTGTATAAATATTTAATTTTAAAAAAGGGGACACGATTATAAATCAGCCCCCGATAAAATAAACCCTAAAATACTAAAAATCTTTTTATTATTATTTGTCCTAATTGTTTTTAGGACTTTCCATCAAATGCCCATTAATATAAGTATTGACTAATTTTACACCTTCAACATTTTCTATTAAATAATCTGTCTCCACTTTTTCAATTATAACATCTTGAAATCGAATGTTCTTAATTGGAAATCCTTTATGCCCTTTTGCTAAAATACCATACAATCCGCCATTTTTAACAGTCGTATTTTCAATAAAAATATTTTGTACTTGTGGCATAAATGTGCCTGTCTGGTTACCATGAACCCCATAGTGTAGATCAATACCTAAAACAGACTCCTTTACTTCTCCTACTTTAATATTACGTACGAATACATTTTCAACTAAACCTCCTCTTCGTGAGTTCGATTTTATTCTAATTGCTCTATCTAATTCTGGACTATCCATCACACAATTTTCAACATACACATTACTAACACCCGCAGAAATTTCGCTACCAATAGTTACTCCTCCATGGCCATCATACATTTTGCAGTCTTGAACAATAATATTTTCACTTTTTATTGCTACGCGTCTTCCGTCATTATCTCTTCCTGATTTTATTGCAATACAATCATCGCCTGTGTCAAAAGTTGTGTTTTTAATCCATACGTTTTTAGAATATTCAGGATCACATCCGTCATTATTAGGACCATGACTTTTAATACTTACACCATCAACTATTACATTTACAGATTTCATCGGATGGATTACCCAGAAAGGAGTATTCACTATTTGAACCCCCTGAATTAAAACTGTTTTACATTCAAAAAATTCTATAAAATTAGGTCGTAAATAATGTCCTTTTCCAAAAATTCTTTCTGAAACCGGAACGTTTTTATCTGCTAAATCCATTAATTTATACACATCCTCTTTTTGATTTGGGGTATCATTTTTCCAACCATATCTAGCACTACTACACCATGGCCACCATTTTTCATTACTACCCTGACCATTCAAAGTCCCTTTTCCAGTAACCGCCACATTTTGTTTATTGTAAGCATAGATTAATGGAGAATAATTCATGCATTCAGTTCCTTCAAACGTGGTATGTACAATTGGAAAAACCGCAGGATCGGTATTAAATAAAATTTCAGCCCCCTCAGCTAAATGTAGGTTCACATTATTATCCAAATGAATTGGACCTGTAAAGTATTTTCCAGCAGGTACCAAAACAACACCTCCACCTTTTTTTGTACATTTTTCTATTGCCTTCTTGATGGCTACTGTATTATCAAAAACACCATCAGGACGTGCGCCAAAATCCAAAATATTGAAAACTTTATCCTGAAATACAGGAGTCGTAATCCCTTTAATAATTTCAGGAAATTTTGCCCACGCGTCTTTTGAAGTAATTGTTTGTTGCGCCTGAGAAGTCATAGTACAAAATACTGAAAGAGCTACTAAAAGTAAAAAACTAGATTTAACTTTATTTAAAAAAAAGGGATGGGAATTATTATTCATTATCTATACTGTTTTAATTAATGCAATCGATTACACAAACCTAATCATAAATTTCAAAATAAACAAAAAAGGATTAAAAAAAATACAGTTAATTTTATTTTTCTGCTTTAGTAATTAGACAAACACAAAAATATAACAATTAGCATGAATATAATCCAATTTCAAATGTGTTTTCAGAACAAAGTTATTTTTTTATAATAAGTAATTGTAATCGATAACATTAAAAATTATTTTTGCTACTTTTACCAATCTATACATTAATCTACAAAATGTCTGAAAAAGTTACTATTTATGATATTGCCAAAAAACTCGATATAACAGCTGCAACTGTTTCCAGAGCGTTAAACAATAATCCTAAAATTAGTCCAGCAACTAGAAAACTAGTCTTAGATACTGCGACTAAAATGAATTACAAACAAAATAAATTAGCACAAGCACTACGTAGTGGGAAAAGTAATAATGTAGGTGTGATTGTGCCTAGGATTGACAGTAACTTTTTTGCTTCGGTAATTCGTGGTATTGAAGAAGAATTACACCCTGAGGGCTACCATGTTATCATTTGTCAAACACATGAAGATGAAAAAAGGGAAATTGAAAATATCAACACCCTTTTAAACGCACAAGTAGACGGAATATTAATGTCAATTTCAAACGTAACCAAAGAAAATGAACTTGTTATTAAACGAGTGATTAGCAAAAGTGTTCCGCTAATATTTTTTGATAGAAAATTAAATCTAGACGGTGTTAGTTCTGTTACTATTAACGACTTCGAGGGAGGTTATGCTGCGACAAAACATTTGATCGAGGAAGGTTGTACAAAAATAGCCCACCTTGCAGGAGATCAATCCCTAGAAATCTATAAAAATCGTTTTAAAGGCTACAAACAGGCATTAGTTGATAATGGTCTAAAATTCAATGAAAAATATGTATTACGAACTAAAAGTAATGTTGACGCTGGGATAAACGCCGCTAAAACACTGCTTCAATTAGACACCCCTCCAGACGCCATATTTTCATCCAGTGATTTTGCTGGATTAGGAGCTATACAGGAAGTAAAAGAGCAAGGATTTAAAATTCCAAACGATTTTTGCGTAGTAGGATTTGGTAATGAGCCTTTTACAAAATTCATGGAATTATCTATTTCTTCCGTAGATCAATCCCCTATGGAAATGGGAAAAATGGCAGCCAAAGTTTTTCTAGAACAAATCAACAATAATGATAATTCAAAGGTTGAGAAAAAAGTAGTTTTAGTTCCAAAATTACTTACCCGAAAATCTTCCAATAGACAAAATAAATAAAAAAGGAGAGCGTTTGCTCTCCTTTTTTATTTACCTATTTATAGGCCATTTTGCAGTGCTATAAAGACACTCCTCTTTTCCAAGGGATAAAATCATTTTGGTTTAAAATAGCCGCTTTAGTTTTAATTTCTCCACTAGCTACTTTAATAATATATTCTAACATTTCGTCTGCCGTTTCTTCAATCGATTTTTCACCTGTAATAATTTCACCCGTGTTAAAATCGATAATATCAGACATTTTATTAGCCAATTGAGTGTTCGATGCTACTTTTACAACTGGAGCAATTGGATTTCCTGTTGGAGTTCCTAAACCTGTTGTAAATAATACCATATTTGCACCTGAACCTACCATTGCAGTAGTACACTCAACGTCATTTCCTGGAGTACATAACAATGTAAACCCTGGCTCGTTAATGTATTCTCCATAATCGTAAACTCCTACAATTGGAGAAGTTCCTCCTTTTTTAGAAGCTCCTGCTGATTTCATTGCATCTGTAATCAAACCGTCTTTGATGTTACCTGGAGATGGATTCATATCAAAACCCGAACCGGCATCAACCACAGATTTTTCATACCATTTCATTAATTCTAAGAAACGTTCCCCATCTTTATCATCTATACAACGATTTACTAATTCCTGTTCCACTCCACATAATTCTGGGAATTCAGAAAGGATTGTAGTACCCCCTAATGCCACTAATTTATCAGATAAAACACCTAATGTTGGGTTAGCTGAAATTCCAGAGAATCCATCCGAACCACCACACTCTAATCCAATTGTTAATTTAGATAACGGAGCTGGTTTTCTAACAATTTTATTAGCTTCTTTAATTGCAGCAAAAGAATCTTTTACTACAGTACTCAACATTTCTTCGATTGTTCCAATAGATTGTTGATCGTAAATCAAAACAGGCTTATCGCTGTTTGGATTAATCGCTTTCATAGCATCTTGGAAAATAGAAATTTGCAGGTTTTGACAACCCAAACTTAAAACAGTAGCGCCAGCCACGTTGGGATTGTTCACGTATCCAGCTAAAAGCTTAGCTAATGAGTGAGAATCCTGACGAATTCCACCACAACCTCCTTGGTGCTGAATAAATTTCACATCAATATTTTCAAATAAATCAACTTCTGCTGATTTTGTAACTGCATCATCAGCTCCTGTTTCAGAATTCACTAAAGAGCGAAGCAACAATTGGTAATCGTTTTCTTTTGGTTTTTTTAATTCTTTTTCAAAAATTCCTTTTAAGATTTCGATATTTCTGTTTTCACAGAATACCAATGGAAAAAACAACCAAACATTTTCTGTTCCAACCTGACCATCTGTTCTATGATACCCCATGAAAGTTTTATCTTTCCATTGGTCTACATTAGGAACTTCCCAGCCAATCGTATCTGTTTTACCTGTTACTTTAGCACTTTCGTGTTTAACATTTGCAGTAGTAATTACATCTCCTTTAGCAATTGTTTGACTTGCTTTTCCAACAATTACACCATACATAATAATTTTGTCTCCAGATTCAAAATCTTTCATCGCAATCTTATGCTTCATTTTAGTATCTGATAATACTACAACGTCTTCTCCTTCAAATGCAATAGTTTCTCCAGCAACTAGGTTCACTAAAGCTACAGCTACATTGTCAGTAGGGTCTACTTTTATTAATTTTTTTTGCATGATAATTACTGTAATTGATTCATAATAAAATTACTGTTTTTGGCTAAAATTAATGTAACCTTGTTCTATACCGTTAGCCTCGATTTCATTTAAGGCAAGAACTAATGCTTGTAAAAGTCCTTCAACCTTGTTTAAATCTTCATCCCAGAAATCGGTATTCGCTAAAACTGCAGCTACAACTGATTCTAAATTTCCTAATTCCCAAGCTTTTTCGAATGCTTCAACTAATTCTGGAGTGTCTTTTACCGGTAAAGCTTCATTGTTCCAAGTTCCTTTATAAAATTGGATCAAACAAGCTAATGAAAAAGTCAAACTAGTAGGCAATTTTTTAGTAGTTGTATAATAACCTAACAAACTTGGCAAAACTCTTACTTTGAATTTTGAGATTGAATTTAAAGCAATATCAGCTAATGCATGCTTAATAAATGGATTTCTAAAACGATCCATTACCTCTTCAGCATAAGCAGTAATTTCATTTTTATCCATCGGTAGCGTTTCGCTAATTTCAGCGATCACATTATCAACAAACGGTCCAGTAAAACTTCCATTAACTGTTTCCATAACTAATTTGTTACCAAATAAAAGAGAAACAGGAACCATTGCTGTGTGTGCACCATTCAAAATACGAACTTTAATCATTTTGAAAGGACGAATATCGTCAACAATCTTCACGTTCAAATCTGTTTTATCGAATGGAAGTTTTGCTTTCAAATCTTCTCCTCCTTCAATAGCCCAAAGGAAAAATGGTTCAGCAGCAACGATTAAGTTATCTTGATAATCTAATTTGCTATTGTACTCTTCAATTTCAGCTCTTGGGTATCCAGGAACGATTCTGTCAACCAAAGTACTGTGATAGGTACAATCTTCCGAAACCCATTTCTTAAATGCAGCATCTAAATTCCATAAATCACAGTATTGTAAGATGCATTTTTTTAATGTTTCAGAGTTGTAATCTATCAATTCACAAGGAATGATAGTTACTGCTTTTGAAGGATCTCCATTGAAGTGTTTGAATCTTTCTTGTAATAAAAGGGTTAATTTAGCAGGAAACGCTGCTGGCGGCTGCATATCCGGAGTGTCTGTATCAAGAAATTCAATTCCTGCTTCAGTAGTATTTGAAACAATAAACTGAAGTGCTGACTCTTTAGCTAATGCTAAATAATCTGCAAAATTACTATAGGGATTAATAGCTTTTACAATATTGGAAATCAACTGGATATCTTGAATTTTTTCTCCTTTTTTGATTCCGTTCATAAAAAGAGTATATAAACCATCCTGATCGTTAATCATATTTACCATACCCTCTTTCAATGGCTGAACAACTGCAATACCAGCATTGAAATCAACTTCATTGTTTAATCTTTGAAAAGCATAATCAACAAAGGCTCTTAAAAAATTTCCTTCACCAAATTGCACTACTTTAATAGGAAGCTTATTTTCTAAACCTGTACTATTTCTATTTAACTTTTCCATTTTGTATTTCTATATGACCTTTAAATTATTATTTTTTTACTGACTAAAATAAACGACTCACTTTCTATCTTCTTATATTCACTATTAGAGGAATTATAGAAAATTTAAAAAAATATAATTGCAAGTCGCTTATTAAAATTTTTATTTACACTCCTCCAAAAATTGTAAATCCTCCATCCACTGTAATGGTGGTACCTGTGACAAATTTTGAAGCATCACTTAACAACCAAACTAAAGCACCATTCAATTCTTCTGGGCTTCCAAATCTCTTATAAGGAGTATTTTTTATAATTAAATTACCTCTTTCTGTCAAACTTCCGTCAGGATTAGTTAATAACGTTCTATTCTGTTCTGTTAGAAAAAAACCGGGAGCAATCGCATTCATCCGAATTGTATCTCCATATCTATTGGCTAATTCTATTGCAAACCATTTCGTATACGACTCAATAGCCGACTTCGCCATACTATATCCTAATACTTTTGTAATCGTAATTAATGACGTTATAGAGGAAATATTGACAATACTTCCCGAACCATTGTCCTTGATTGCTTTTCCAAATACTTGAGTCGGTAGTACTGTTCCAAATAAATTCAGTTGAACTACCTCTTGTAAAGCCCCTATATTCAATTCGAAAACATCTTGATTGGGCTGAACAACAGCATCAGGAATATTACCCCCTGCTGCATTGACTAATCCATCTATTTTTCCAAATGTGGAAAGCATTTGCTGGCAAGCAACTTCTAATTGAGCTTCATTAGTAACATCGGCAATTAATGCCAAAGCACGACCTCCTTTTTGTTGTATCGCACTAGCTCTCTCATTGGCCACTTTTTCATTTCTGCCTAGAATTCCTACAATACCCCCAGCAGCAGCAATACCTTCTACGAAGGCACCTCCCAGTATTCCTGTTCCTCCAGTTACTACGATTACTTTATCTTGTAATGAAAAATTAGTTTCCAATGTGCTATAAATTAGTTCTTACGGATTGTACTAAATCCAATACTTTTTTTGTTTCTGATTCGATAGTTGCGTACGCTTTATCAGCCATTAACTTTTTGCTGATTAATTTGCTTCCCATCCCCACTGCAGAAACACCTGCTTTAAACCAAGCTTCAATATTCTCATGTGTAGTATCCACACCACCTGTTGGCATAAATACTAATTTTGGAAAAATATCTTTGATACTACTCAAATAATCAGGACCTAACATATTTCCTGGAAACAATTTAATAAACGTAACTCCTGCATTTTCAGCAGCAATAATTTCTGTTGGCGTCATACAGCCTGGACTATATAAGGCTCCTTTACTTATCAAAAACGAAGCTACTTCAGGAACAAATCCAGGGCTGATAAAAAAGTCAGCACCAACATTATAATACGCTGTGGCTTGTTGTACATTTTTAATGGTTCCAATTCCCAATAATAAATCAGGCATTTCAGCATTTCGAACTTCAATCATTTTAGTGAAATTTTGCAAAGCTGCCTCACCGCGACTAGTATACTCAACCGCTTTAATCCCTCCTCTATAAATAGCTCTCAACACCTCAATGGTTACATTTTCATCCTCATTATAATATAATGGGAGCATTCCTTGTTGGATAATTGCCGCTGTTATTTTTTGTACAGTACTCATATTTTTATTTTATCTTGAAACTAGTGCGGCACCATTGCCATCTAGTCTATCTTCTACTTCTTTTAAAGTAACTAAATTATAATCGCCCGCTATACTGTGTTTTAAACAACAAGCAGTTACAGCAAAGTCTAGTGCTTTTTGAATATCGTTTGTGTATTCTAATAAACCAAAAATTAATCCACCCATAAAAGCATCTCCACTTCCTACGCGATCTACTACTGGAGTTACTTCCCGTACAGCCGAATTATAGATGGATTTTCCATCGTATAGAATTCCGCCTATTCTTTGATGTGAAGCACTTACAGAATAGCGCAACGTAGTAGCCATTGTTTTTAAATTTGGACAAAGTTTAAACACCTTGTCATACAAAACCGGCAATGAAGTCGTATCCTGATAATCTGGATTTACTTTGGCTTGACCTAACATAAAATAAGCCGTATCAATATCACCTAAAATGACATTCGTGTAGTGTAATAATTCAGGCATTACATCGCTTGGAGTTTTTCCGTATTGCCATAATTTAGATCTATAATTCAAATCGCAAGAAATGGTCAAACCTAATTGATGTGCTGCTTTTACCGCTTCCAAACACGCTTGAGCAGCCGACTCCGATATGGCAGGTGTGATACCGCTCCAATGAAACCAAGTAGCACCCTGTAATACTTTTGCCCAATCAATCATTCCTTTTTCAAGGGTAGCCATAGCACTATGAGCACGATCATAGACTACATTACTCCCTCGTACTCCTGAACCTGTTTCTAAAAAATAAATACCTAAACGCTCACCTCCAAAAATGACATTTTTAGATTCAACATTCATTTTACGCATTTCTTTTAAAGCGCAAGTTCCTATTTCGTTGTTTGGAATTCGTGTTACAAACTCCGCATTCGCACCATAATTGGCCAAAGAAACTGCCACGTTAAATTCACCACCACCATAAGTAGCTGTAAAGCCTTTTGCTTGTTCAAAACGCAAATGACTATCTGTTGAAAGGCGCAACATAATTTCGCCAAAAGTGACTACTTTGCTCATAATCTATTTATTAAAATGAGTTAATTCTAAAATTAAGGTTACTGTACCAATTAAAATTTGAAATACTCTTTTGCATTAGTATAACTAATATCCGAAACCATTTTCCCTATCCATTCCATATCATTTGGTAATTCTCCTCTTTTGATTTCATCACCTAAAAGATTACACAAAATACGTCTAAAATATTCGTGTCTTGGAAAAGATAAAAAGCTTCTTGAATCGGTTAACATTCCGATGAAACAGCTAATAAGCCCCATATTTGACAAGGCATTCAATTGTTTCGTCATTCCGTCTTTTTGGTCTAAAAACCACCATCCAGAACCAAACTGCACTTTACCTTTAACGCTACCATCATTGAAATTACCAATCATCGTTGCCATGACTTCGTTGTCGGCTGGATTCAAATTGTAAATAATTGTTTTAGCCAATTTATCTTTACTATCTAAAGCATTTAAAAATCCGGATAATTTTTGTGCTTGTGGATAATCACCAATAGAATCCCAACCCGTGTCAGGTCCTAAAATTCGGTGCATACGTGCATTATTATTTCGTAAAGCACCTAAATGCAATTGTTGTACCCAACCAAATTCATGATAGGTTTCAAATAAGAAGAATAAGATGGCGCTTTGGAATTTCAATGCTTCTTCATTCGTAAGTGTCACATTGTCTCGTTTCTTTTTGAAAATAGCATTGACTTCACTTTCAGTATAGTTTTCAAAATAGACTTGATCCAAACCATGGTCGCACAACTTACAACCGTTTTTATCGAAGTAGTCAATTCTATTTCGAAGTGCCGTACATAAATCAGCATAGGTGTTGATTGAAACACCAGCTACTTCTCCTAAAGTATTAATGTAGTCATTGTAACCGTCATTGCTAATTAAAATAGCTCTATCAGGTCTAAATGCAGTACTCACTTTAACTTCAAAAGCACTTTTAGCTAATTGTTGGTGGTACTCTAAATTATCAATCGGATCTTCGGTGGTACAAACAAATTCAGCATTGACTTTGCGAAGCAAATTCTGTGTGCTGTATTGTGCCGAATTAATTTTGGCAGAAGCGGCTTCATAAATTTTCTCCGCCGATTTTTCATTCAATAAATCGTAGATGTCAAAATAGCGCGCTAGTTCTAAATGCGTCCAATGATACAAAGGATTACGCATGGTATACGGAACTGTTTTAGCCCAATTCATAAACTTGTCTTTATCAGAACCATTACCCGTAATGAATTGTTCATTCACCCCTAAAGTTCGCATGGCGCGCCATTTGTAATGATCGCCATTAATCCAAACTTTGGCTACGTTATCAAAAATTTTATCCTCTGCAATAAACTGCGGCGATAAATGGTTGTGGTAATCAATGATAGGCTGATTTTTAGAATAATTATGGTATAATTCTTCCGCGTATTTATTCTCTAATAAAAAATTATCGTGTATGAATGTTGTGCTCATGTTATTTCTTAAAATAATTAATTCTCGTTTGAAGGTTTACCAATAGTGGCTAAAATTCCTCCGTCAACATATAAAATATGACCGTTTACGAAGTCACTCGCCTTAGATGATAAAAAAATAGTTGCTCCAGTTAAGTCACTAGGATCTCCCCATTTGGCTGCAGGAGTTCTATTAATGATAAATTCGTTAAAAGGGTGTCCATCTACTCGGATAGGTTCTGTTTGTTCGGTAGCAAAATAACCCGGACCAATTCCGTTAATTTGGACATTGTATTTAGCCCATTCAGTTGCCATATTTTTAGTCAACATTTTCAGACCACCTTTAGCGGCTGCATAAGCTGATACTGTATTGCGACCTAATTCGCTCATCATAGAACAAATATTAATAATTTTTCCTTGACGTCTTTCAATCATCCCTTTTGCCACCTGTTTTGAAACAATAAAAGGACTTACTAAATCAATATCAATAACTTCTCTAAAATCAGAAACCTCCATTTCTAATATTGGAATTCTTTTAATGATACCAGCATTGTTGATCAAAATCTGGATAGGACCTACTTCTGATTCAATCTTTTGAACCGAAGCAATTACTTCTTTTTCATCGGTCACATTAAATTTATATCCGACCGCATTAATTCCTTCGCTTTGAAGCAATTGTACTGCCTCGTCAATTTTTTGTTGCGATGAATTTCCATTAACAACTATTGTCGCTCCTGCCTGACCTAGACCTTTTGCCATTGCCATACCTAAACCGTGTGTACTTCCGGTAATTAAGGCAATTTTCCCTTTTACATCAAATAAATCATTCATAGCCTATCGTAATTCGTTTGGTGCTACTATATCCATATCACCATAATCCAAATTCTCACCCGCCATTCCCCAAATAAAAGAGTAGTTTGCCGTTCCTGCTCCGGAGTGAATCGACCATTCTGGAGACAATACCGCTTGATTATTTTGCATAAAAATATGTCGCGTGTTTTGAGGTTCGCCCATAAAATGACTGATAGTTTGGCCTTCTTCTAAATCAAAGTAGAAATAAGCTTCCATACGTCTATTGTGAGTGTGCGATGGCATCGTATTCCAAATATTTCCAGGCAACAATTCCGTTAATCCCATTTGTAATTGACACGTTTCCACGACACTGTTGACAATCAATTTATTGATGATTCTTTTATTGGCAAATTTTTCTTCACCTAAATGGACAATTTCTGCATTTTCTTTAGTCACTTTCTTGTTAGGAAATTTATGATGCGCAGGTGCCGAATTAATGTAAAACAACGGCTGTTCTCCATTAGTAGCAGAAAAAAGCACGTCTTTACAACCTTGACCTACATACAAGGCTTCTTTTTTCTCTAAAAAATAATCAACTCCATCTACTGTTACTTTACCGCTTCCACCTACATTGATAATTCCTAATTCTCTTCGGTCAAGAAAATGCTCTGACTTCAAATACGGAATTGTTTCCAGCTTCAAACTTTTGTCTACAGGCATTATTCCCCCAACAATGTATCTATCATACATGGAATAGGTAAGCTGTATTTGATTGGCAACAAAAAGCGTTTCAATCAAGAAATGCTCTCTTAATTCATTCGTATTATATGTATTGGCATCTTTTGGATGTGATGCGTATCTAAATTCAAAATTTGTCATTCTCTATTTATTTAGTTGTACTAAAATTTCTTTTTAAATTTATAAATCAGTTATTGGACTGTACTTTGGCACTAAGGCTTTCATTACCGTCCAGCCAATTAAATAACAAACGGCACAAATAGAAAATATAATGAAATATCCTGCTTCGATACCTTCAAATCCCATAAAAGACATATTGGTTTCTTTTGTATAATCAAACAAAACTCCTGATCCTTTATTGATTAAAGTAGAACCTAGTCCTCCTGCTAATCCTCCAATTCCTGTTACAGTAGCAATGGCTTTTTTAGGAAACATATCGCCTACGGTGGTAAAAATATTAGCCGACCAAGACTGATGAGCAGCACCTGCAATACCAATAATAATTACGGGCAACCAATAGGTATAATGTCCTAAAGGCTGTGCTATTAAAGCCAAAAGAGGAAAAAAAGCAAAAATCAACATCGCTTTCATTCTTCCATCGTACGGATTCATTCCTTTCTTTTCTACAAAATAAGTCGGCAACCATCCGCCAATAATAGACAGTAAAGTAATCATATACAATACAAATAACGGCAAGGCAGCTTCCGTAGCATCCATTTCATACACAGAACTCAAATACGCTGGCGTCCAAAATAAAAAGAACCACCAAACTCCATCCGTCATAAACTTACCAAAGGCAAAAGCCCATGTTTGTTTGTATCGAAAACAATCTTTTAAACTTACTTTGGTAGCTGTTTCAGCTACATAACCTGCCAATTTACTATCTGCAATTACATCTTGTTGAATATATTCCAATTCTTCTGCGCTAACTTTCGAATGATTTTCAGGCTTATCATATAAAAACACCCAAAATCCCATCCATACAAAACCTAAGGCTCCGATAATGATAAAAGACATTTCCCAACCAAAAGCTTCTGCGATAAACGGAATTGTAATTGGTGCAGCCAATGCCCCAACGGTAGCTCCCGAATTAAATATACTTGTAGAAAAAGCCCTGTCTTTTTTAGGAAAATATTCTGCCGTGGTTTTAATTGCAGCTGGAAAATTCCCAGCCTCACCTACTGCCAAAACAAAACGAGCCAAAATAAATAAAGTTACACTCGTCGAAATAACCATCCCAGTATCATTAACAGTATGAATGGCTTCTTTTGCCCCTTCAAAACCTACCAACCAATTTCCAGTTAAAATTCCAGAAGTAGCAATCCCTGCAAAAGCATGCAAACAGGCCCCAAATGACCAAACTCCGATAGCCCAAAGAAATCCTTTTTTGGTATCTAATATATCTACTAATCTTCCTGCAAATAACAATGAAACCGCATAAAAAATAGAAAACAAGGCTGTAATATTCCCATAATCATTGTTGGTCCAATGAAATTCTGGCGCAATAAAATCACTCCATGTTAAAGAAAGTACTTGTCTGTCTAAATAATTAATAGTAGTAGCAAAAAAAAGTAAGCCACAAATGGTCCAACGGAAATTTCCTTTAGGCGTAGTGATTTTGTTCATAGATTGGTATTATTTGGTTGTTAATATCTACTTGATTAAATTTTAAAATAAAAATGTAATCGATTACACAAATGTAATTGTAAAAATTGAGAATACAAGTTTTTTTATACTATTATTTCTTTTTGGAGAGAAAAAAGTAAAATTCTAAAAAAAATGTCACTCAAAAACCAAAGTAAAGATTTTCAAGCGACATTTTATAAAGGTTTTTTTTGTCTGATTACCAGAATTTTGCATACAAGGCAAAAATTACTAACAAAGTAATTACAATCAAAACGGTAGTTTGTGGTTTAAGTTTGAACATTTCTGTATCTAATTCAAAAGCTTTTGGATTTACTTTTGGACCCAATAAACTTACTCCTATCATAAGTAACATCGTAAACATAAAAGACAATCCCATACAAATATGAAACGGAATCTCAAAGCCTCCTTTACCATTAGCATAAGCTGTATATAAAAGTGTTTCATTTCCGAATAAAGCTGGAGCCATTTCATTAAATAAAACAGACAATACAAATCCTGCAATTACCCCAACAATTGCTGCCGTTCCTGTGGTTCTTTTCCAAAACATTCCTAATATAAACATTGCAAATACTCCCGGACTAATGAATCCCGTATATTTTTGAATAAAAGTAAACCCTCCTTCTCCACCTATTCCTAAAAGATCATCCCAAGTAAATACTACAGCTAAAATCATTGCTGCAAAAACAGCATATTTTCCAATATTTACCTGACTGTTATCTGAGGCATTTTTTTGAATGTATTTTTTGTGAACATCTAAAGTATAAATAGTGGAAATACTGTTTACTTTTCCAGCTAAAGAAGCCACAATTGCGGCAGTCAATGCTGCAACAGAAAGTCCTTTTAAACCTGTAGGCAAAAATGTTAACATAGCTGAATACGCCCCATCTTTTCCTCCTACTAATTGAGGTAAATGTCCGTTTTCATATAATACAAAAGCAGCAATACCAGGTAACATTACAATTAGTGGCATCAATAATTTTAAGAAACCAGCAAATAATATTCCTGTACGAGCAGTTTGCAAATCAGCGCCTAAAGCTCTTTGTGTAATGTATTGATTACATCCCCAATAATTAAGATTAATAATCCAAATACCTGCTAAATAAGACATTAATCCTGGAAAGGTTAAGTATTTATTAATATCATTTTGAGAAGAAGCTGCTGTTGGCTCCGGAATAATCATTTTGAAATGTTCTGGTGCTTTTTCCATTAAAACATTAAATCCTGCTATTGCATCTTGACCAAAACCAAAATAATGAGATACAGTTGTTAATGCAATGTACGAAGTTACCAAACCTCCAATAATTAAAACTGCAACCTGTATTACATCAGTATAAGCCACTACCTTCATCCCTCCTAAAGAAATCAATAAAGCAAAAACAGCCAATCCAATCATTATCGCATGCAAATACTCACCTCCAGCTAAACCATTAATAGCAACAGCTCCTAAATATAGGATAGAAGTTAGATTTACAAAAACATACAAAAACAACCAAAAAACAGCCATAATTAAAGCGGTTGATTCATTGTATCTCGTAGTTAAAAACTGAGGCATGGTATAAATTTTGTTTTTCAAATACACTGGAATAAACCACACCGCAACAATAATTAAAGCTATTGCCGCTATCCATTCGTAAGCTGCAACGGCAATACCTAAGAAGAATCCTTCTCCACTCATCCCTATAAACTGCTCAGCAGAAATATTTGACGCAATTAATGACGCCCCAATAGCCCACCAGGTTAAAGAGCCTTCTGCTAAGAAATACGCCTTGGCATCGTGTTCGTTTTTTTCTCGTTTTCGATAAATTACATATCCGTAAACAGATACTACTATAAAATAAATGATAAATACTGCATAATCAGCAAAAGAAAGGGTTTGGTTCATTGTTTGTGGTTTATTTAGTTAATGCT
>JACCDI011292667.1_pt1 | contig 58868 bp, 71 predicted proteins | sample 7442791 | NCBI WGS metagenome assembly JACCDI01 (sample SAMN15323434, study PRJNA562643) | freshwater metagenome | isolation source: river surface water | place: USA:Blue River Watershed | collected 2017-08-15 | reverse complement strand
TGGATAGAATTATTGCTGAAAGAGCAGCACAATTACCTGCAGCTTCTGTTCAGGAAGAAGCACCTCTCACAACAAGAGAGCAGAGAAGAATAGAACAAGAAAGACGAGAGGCTGATGTTGAATTATTGAATCGATTGATTTTTGATAACAATATTGAGCAACTCACTGTTCTTTTTCAAGCTGGAGTCGATTTTGATGTTATTTCTGAAATTCTTCCACCTTTATTCGAGAATGATAGAAGAGATATTTTAAGATTGATGATAGAAAGTGGCGTAACTCATGAAAATATTTTAGCTGAAGCTATAGAAAATCGATTTGAAGATATAGCAATTTTAGCATGGAATGCTGGAATAAGAAACGATTATCTTGCTAGCGCTGTAAGAAATAATCTTACAGAGTTATCTCGTCTCATGATAGAAGATGGTAACATTTCTGATAGAACGAGAAGAAGGGCTCTAAGAGCTGCTATTAAAAATAACAATGCAACTCTTATTGAATTATTACAATCCCCAATAGAAATGGCGATAAGAAACGGTGATATTGTTGAAGTGGAACGACAATTGGAAGAAGAAAACATCGTAGTTGATTCGGGATTGATGAAATTAGCATTGGGAAATTTAGGTATTCTCGCATTGCTATATCGGCGATTTAACGCAACTCCAGAATCATTAGAAACGTTATTAGAAACAGCTGCTGGTTCAAATAATACTAACGGTGTAATATTTTTTGTTGAAAAAGGTGTAAGAAGTGAAAGAGCGTTAATGCTAGCAGCACAACAAAACAAAATATCTCTCATGGAATATTTAGTTGAGAAAGGATTTGTAAATGATAATGTACCTCATTCTAAAAAAATTAATGATAAAACTAAGGATTACTTATTAAGAAAAGCATCTAATCCTCTTATAAGAGCTATATATGTTGGAGATATTGAAGAAACTCGAAGAATTTTAGAAGAAGGAGAGATTGAATTAAAAGAGAAACATTTACAATTAGCATTGAAAAATATAGATATGTTGAAACTGTTGCTTAAATTTTCTAGAGATGGAGGTAAAAGTTTATTAGAATCTGCAATAGATGATGAAAAGATAAATAATGTTCGAACACTTGTCGAATTAGGAGTGAAAACAAAATATTTAGGAACTTCAATAGACAATGATAATGAGATATTACGTTTAATGATTGAACATAAAGCCCTAATAGGTAGTGATTCATTAAATGAAGCACTGACAGAAAATAAAACACCAGAAGTCGCAAGAATATTAATAGATTATGGAATGTCTTATAATGATGCTATACATGATGCTATAGATCGTGGTGGAGAATTTTTACAATTAATACCTTCATTGGAAAGACTGGGTGTGGTTGATACATCTCCATTAATAACTGCTGTAGAAACTGAAAATTTAGAAAATGTAAATGCTCTGTTACGTCAGGGAATGCGAAGCGATAAAGCATTACGAGAAGCATTACGAGAAGCTACAAATACAAGAAATATAAACATTTTAAGATTGTTTGTCGCAAACGGCATCCGAGACAATAGAATAATGTATAAAGCTAATGAATTAAATGATATTCCTTTCATCGAATTTTTATTACAGAACGGAATGGGGAACGAACAAGCTTTGATATCAGCGTTATCATGGGAAAGAATGGATATTCTTCGTATGTTTATAGAAAGAGGAGTGAGAGGGAATAGAGCCTTGGAAGTTGCAGTGTGCGATGAGATGGCGCCTCCGGAAATAATAGAACTGATGGTAAATAATGATTTCTTTTCAAGAAAAGCTTACACCTGTGCTTTAAAACAGAAAAATGGTGTAAATTTGGAAATACTTGACCGCGATCTTCGTTATCGTGTCGGTAGAGAACGTCGCTTAGAACCTCCACAGACTATTCTTCTATAAAACAAATTCTATTTTAAAACACATTTTCTTTTTATAACAAAAAGAAAATGGGATACTCTATTGAGAAACTAAAATCAATCATTGTATCAAACGGATGGATACCGATTCGATATTATATTAAGGATGGGTTATGTTATTATATTGAACTTCTTAATGCTTCATCTCTAGAGTGTTGCCTTTTATATATTAATTCCGATTATAAATTTAGTATGGATGCTGGAGGGAATATTTTTAAGATTAAACACACAGATATAACAGAAGGAGAAGGGGAAGGGAAGGGGGAGGACAGTGAAGCTGTCCTCATCCTCTCTCCAGATAAGAATACAACAATTTCTGAATATATAGAGGGGTATTACGACCAACCCATCAAGATTAAAGATATGTCAGTCCAAGATTCTACAGAGATAAGAACAACTTGTAAACAACTCATCAGAATCAAACGTTCTGTTCAGCATTTGAATTACAAAGTAGGAATATTCTATAAAAATTACATATGTATAATAACAAAATATAATGAGATAGATGTGTTCACAGTAAAACATTTTCCTCAATCTGATGAGAAGAGAATGGTGATAGCTTTCGATCTGAAGACGTTCTATAATAATTCTGAGAGAATTCCAAGAGACATCATTGTTGTTAAAAAAGGAGTATATAATCTTCTTGAGAAAAATCAGATATTATATACGAAAATATTAGATAAATTGGCAGAAAGCAAACAAGAAACAGCAAACATTGCTACAAATGCGAAAACTAAATTACGAATGTACGAAGAACAGATAAAAAAGATAGAATCTGTTCTTCCATTATTAAATGATGAAGAAAAAACATTAATGCAAAAAATAAACGATGCTTATGCTAATACATCATTTGACGCAATGTCAGAGAAAGCTTCATTAGATACGGAACTGTTACAACTAAAAAGAAGCAAAGAAGAGATAATAAATAATCTCTCTGTTTTAAGAACGAAGAGGGAGAACCTTCTCATGAACGTTGATAGAGTGTTCTTCGAGAATTCTGTTATGTTCGATAAAATATTAAAGAACTTTGCTTCTCTTCAATTTCAAAATTAAAAATATATTTTTATAAAAATATATTATCCCTCTACAGAGTTCTTTGAATTCAGAAAGATTGTGAGTTCCCCTAAACTTCCAATACGAGATTTGATTTGTAAAGGAAGCCCTTCTTTTCCAGAAAAATGAATGTTGTTAGATAATCCAGCAATCTTGGAAATCTTAACAATCTGTTCTGTTGAAAAATCTTCAGAATATGTCCCTTCATCCTCGGCGTCTTCATCTGTTTCATCATCAGAATCAAAATTATCTGTTTCTGCAAATTCTGTGTAGCGTGTCATTACACCATCCACTTTGGTATCAAATCTTATACTGAGCTTCTCAATTTTAATTGTTGTCACCTTCGATATATGTCCAAGGCCTTTGCACATCTTCTGAAACTCTGACGATGGAACGATGATAGATTTGTTATACCCATCAAAAAGGTCGATGTCAATACTCTGAATAGATTGATTCTTGATTGAAGAAGCTGTATGTCTCGTCGCTTCTTTAGGAACGATAGAGATAATTAAATCCGTTGGATTTTCAGAATTTACACAGAACTGTAAGCTATCTTTCTTTTTAATAGGACGAAGCATTTTAGCAAGGTGTATAAGATTCACACCAACATGAAGAATTGGAGAATCAGTTTTATATTTGTAAATTGTGAAATTAGCTTTGTCAAGAACTACATCAAATAATACTGATTTATTCTCGTCCATCATTCTGCAATGCATCCCTGCTGCTGTAAATTCAAACCCAGCTGTCTTAAAATTGCTCTGAAGAAGTTCTGTAAGAATTTTTATCGTATGCCCTTCAGACGTTTTGCAAGTCATGAGGATAGGCATTTTTAATATTTTGTGATGAGGGTTTAAATTATTTTTAAAAAAATTCATGAGCTTTAACGAAGAATTCTTTCACCCAAATGATACGTCATCTTCTATTACGGCGTTCTTCTCGTAGTCTAGCATTATATTCTCTAAGTCCTTCACCGTCGCGACGAGGCATATCTCTTCTAATTCGATTTATTCGTTCTCTCTCTACATTTAATACTTCTTGTCTTCGACGTTCTTGCTGTTCATAAACTTCTCTAGTTAACGGAACTTCTCCTCTTCGTCTAATATTTTCTTGTATTCTACGTATAGTTTCTTCATTTGCTATTGGTGCCCTAAATAATGTTATTAATATATTATCATTTCCAAACCCTCTTTCAATTAAAATATCTACAGCATGTTGATTTCTATAAAATATAGCAGAAGAAAGACTATTATTATCTCCAAAACCTCTATTCACAAGATGATCTACAACTTCATTGTTTTGTTGCTGAATCGCTCCGAGCAGTTCAGCTCTTCTTATACGTATATCCTGTTCTCCAGGGCGTAAATATTGTTCTGGAGGTTCTCTTGGTATATTTCTATTTAATCTTCGCACCAATAGTATTATTCTTTCTATTTCTTCGTTATTTGCATCGTTTCTTAATTCTTGCATAATATTTTCACGAAGAGATAAATTTCTGTTTAAATGTCGTGATACTCTTAAAGCTCTTTGTACAAGTTCTCTACGTCCCCCAGCTACATCAGCTTCTTCTACATCAGGTTCTGCTATCGCAGCAGGTTCTGCATCAGGTTCTGCTATCGCAGCAGGTTCTGCATCAGGTTCTGCTATCGCAGCAGGTTCTGCATCAGGTTCTGCTATCGCAGCAGGTTCTGCATCAGGTTCTGCTATCACAGCAGGTATTTCACGATTGCCTATTCCCAACACCCGCATAATATTTCGTCTCAATTCTTCTTCACCCCTCTCTCTATTTTCAACGTTTCGAGGTCGCTCTAAATTCCTCTCCTGCGCATCGTTATTTCCGTATAAAAAATATCTATCTCTGATAACAGGAACAATACCATCTTCATTAATAATGAATGTTCTCTCACCTCTTTCAAACATTCTCTCATATTCTCTTCTTCTTATCTGTTCTTGTGTATGAGGTAATGTTATCATATCTCCTCTATTCGCTTCCATTTCCAATAGATTATTCATGTCTTCAATTGTATAACATTCAACAATATCATTCCCTTCTCTTCTATGAATAAACATAATTAACTCGGTATTTCTTTCCAACGGCTCCTCTTGTATATTTCGAACATAATCTCCTTCTCTAAGAAGACGTTCTATTTCCGTTTCGTTCTCTGGAAGAGGAGCAGCTTGTTCTGCTCCTCCTTCCCCTTCTTCCAATTCTATTCTCGGAACATACGTATTACATCTCTGATAATGCTGTTGAGCCATTGTTTATTAAAATGAATAATTTTAATATTTTAGAAAAAGATAAAAATGGGCATACAAGGTCTTTCTACGTTTATTAAACGATGGCCATCAGCTATTGAAACGATTGATATCGCAGAATACGCTTTTAAAATCATTGCCGTTGATACATCGTTGTATATGTGTAAATTTAAAGCTGTTACGGGAGAGAGGTGGCTGTCAGAATTTATTCGTCTCGTTCTCTCTCTTCGGCGAAATGATATTCATTGTGTGTTTGTGTATGATACAGCCTCTCCTCCTGAGAAACTAAATGAGAAAAAGAAACGTCGTGATGCTCGAGAGAAATCGGAAAACAAAGTAGATGAGATTGCTGATATTCTCGACACGTATGATAAGACGAACATCTTATCTCCTGACGACAAACAAACATTGATAGATTTTCAAACGCAACGAAAAATTGAAACACCAGTATCCCTTCTCACACAGATTAGACAAGAATTAAATATGAAAGCTATAAGACAAGAAGTTGAAAAAATAAAAAAACAGAATTTTAATATCTCTCCTGAGGATTTCAAACTAACAAAGAAGCTTTTCAAAATTCTCGATGTTCCTTATATTCTAGCTCCAATGGAAGCCGAAACAACTTGTGCAGATTTATGCAAAAGAGGGATTGTTGATGCCGTATTATCAGAAGATACAGATGTTCTCGCTTACGGATGTCCAGTATTTCTCAGTAAAATTAGTTTTACAAAAGGTGCCGGAACATGCACACGTATCGTATTTTCAAAACTACTTGAAGAGATGAAGATGACAGAAGAAACGTTTCTCGATTTCTGTATTATGTGCGGAACAGATTATAACGATAACATTCCGAAAGTGGGGAGTGTAACATCTTATAAACTGCTTATAGAACATTCATCGATTGAGAATATAGAATTGAAAACGCCACATAATATTTCAATATTAAATCATGTTCGTGTGAGAGAACTATTTCGAGATTATGAGAAAGTCGATTGGAAAAAATCTTTCTGCGGAATTCCGAATTTTATAAAGCTACAGAAATTCTTCGTTGTGAATAACGTTAATATACGTGTTGAAGATTTAGAAGCTCATTTCACGCGAGAATTAGAGATACAGAGGTCTCCAGAAAAATAAATTATTTTAAAATAATTTATTGATTTCTTCTATCTATATTTTGTTGTATTCTTTCAGCAACATCATTCATTCTTCTATTTATAGCATATTCAAGAGAAAGATTATTTCCTAATCCTCTTTCAAGAAGAACATCGATAACTCGTTGATTTCCTTGCCGTATAGCATAATTAAGAGAATTATCATTCCCTAATCCTCTTTCAAGAAGAACATCAATAATTCTTTGATTTCCTTGTCGTATAGCATCATGAAGAGAATTATCATTTCCTAATCCTCTTTCGAGAAGAACATCAATAATTCTTTGATTTCCTTGTCGTATAGCATTATTAAGTACATCAACATTTCCTAATCCTCTTTCGAGAAGAACATCAACCGCTCTCCTATTTCCTTGTTGTATAGCATAATCAAGAGAAAGATTATTTCCTAATCCTCTTTCGAGAAGAACATCAACAGCTCTCTGATTTCCTCGTAGTATAGCATTATTAAGAGAATTATTATCTCCTGCAATTTCTTCATTATTAGCATTTTGTATAGGGAGATCTTCTCCATACAGAAAATATCTGTTTCTATCTCGTACGGGAATGATGTTTTCACCATTAACAATAAACGTTCTTATCCCATTATTGAACAATCTTTCATATTCCCCTCTATTTATTTCAATATTAGAATGTAGCAATCTTAATATTTCTCTCATATTCAAAAGATTATTCATATCATTTATCGTGTAACATTCAACAATATCATTCCCTTCTCTTCTATGAATAAACATAATAATTTCTTCCTCTCTTCTAACAGGTTCTTCGACAATGTTTGTGATATAATCTCCTTCTCTTTCATATCTCTCTATTCTCTGTTCCTCTGTTTCGTTTTCGGGAATAGGAGGACGTTCTTCTTCCCCCTCTTCAAGAGGAATCGGATGAATATACGTGTTACATCTCTGATATTGTTGTTGAGCCATATTTATTTAAAATACATTTTTAAAATAATTTCTTATTAAAAATACCCTTTCATTCTCTGCAAAAAAGAGTTTTCTTTCTTTTCTAAAAGAAGGTTATGTATTCTTTTCTCCATTTCTCTTATTGCAAAATTATAATAGCACACTTGATATATGTTATTCTCTGTTCGTATGAATGTTTGAGGAGGGAGATGCTCTTTAATAACGTCATCAATATTCCAAAAATATTCAACACCATCATACGTTCCTAGAGACTCCATTTATTAAAGATAAAATCGTTACGTATAAATGAACGAAGCGAAATGTACAAAATGTTCAGACACAATTCCGTTAGCATCATACAGGACGCATATAGCGTTATGTGGAGTAATTTTACATGGAGAGATTGACCACGAAGCTTTAATAAAAGCAACAGATAAGATTCTGTCTGCGCATCAGAATGCGAACACGTATTCTCCCGATGTTATTTCAGAGCTGTTACGTGAAAAATTAATACAGAACAAGTACTCAAAGACTGTTGTTCTCTCTGTATTAATAAAATTCGTAACACAGCTGAACAGCTCTCTTCTATTTATAAAAAATACTAAGGGGAAGAGTGTTATAATGGATGTTAAGCAATACTTGGTGTATGCTTTCAATAAACAGAGAGACGTAATATATTCTGAATGTCAGAAAAATATGGAGAAGGCGATTGAAAATAACGATGATGCTTATATAAACGGGTTAAATGAAGAGATGAAAAAGGTGGAATATCTGAGAGCTAATCCAATTAATGACCCTTACGATTTCTTCTAAAATTATTTTGTTACAAAATAATTTGTATAACGCGTATTTTAATTTTTAGACTTTTAAAAAATAATTCTTAAAAAGTTTTGGGTTTCTTAAAAATTTATTAATACCCCTTTTTTAGAAACACCTTTAAGATATAATTAAAAATAAATAACACACACACATTTTCGAAAAAACTACTGTATTAATGATAGTATCTTTATTTTGTTGGAATGAATTTTAAAATTAATTCTAGGAGATAAATCATCTTAGAATTTGGAATGAAAATGGGTATGAAATTAAAATTCATTCTCTTGATGAATTCGCGAAGAGAATGAAAATTTATTTTAAATTTTCATTCTAGTGATTGTATATTCCCTAGAATGAAAATTGTTAATTATTTTTTCATATTTAATGAATACCTTAACGAGTGAAAGAGAATGATTTTTAAAAATATTTAAAAAAATATTTTTTAATTAAAATGAGTTATATTTGCGAATACTGCCAAACACCTTTAGCTTCAGAGAAAAGCTTATATCATCATCAACGTCACGCAGCATTCTGTATTAGAATACGGGAAGAACAAACTAAATCTATAGATGAATCTTTACGATGTGAATTTTGTAAGAAAGTATTTTCGTCAAAATATTATAAAGAATCACATACTATTAAATGTAAAGTATATCTGAATAAATTCAACATTTATAAAACAAATAAGATGGAACAAAGAATCAATTTTTTATATGATAAAAACGAATTACTCTTACGAGAAAAAAATGATATTATTGAAAAATTTCGTTCACAGATTCAAGCATTACACCGTGAAATTGATTCATTGGAAAAATGTAAAATAAAAATTCCAAAAAAGAAAGTAAATGATGAAAATATTGTTTTATATAATTCTGATGTTATGTTAGATGAAGTATCGAGAAAATTAACGGATGATATATTAAAAAATCAAGGAGTGTCAGGTGTTGCCAATTTAATAGGAACATGTTTGAGTTCATATATAAGAATTAAAGATGGAAGTAGAAAAAAAATTGTTTTTAATATAGAAGATATACCAGAGTTGGAATGTCATGCTTCTATTCCAAGTTCAACGGGGATAAAAGACTCTTCATCTCATATATTAAAACGATGTGAAATTATTCGACCATTAATCATAAATGAAATGAAGAACACTAAAAATACTTCGTTTATTGAACTTTTAAACATTCAACTTAAAAATATCGAAAGTGTAATATATGAATGTAATAAAGTAATAAGTGGCGATACAAATACACCTTTAATTAAAATATGTAATAAAACTATGATGAACGCTTCAATAAAATCAGAAATTAATTCAAGAACTAATTCTATTACAGTAAACTAATCTACTTATATATTAATAATTTAAACAGATTTCTATATTAATAAATGGAAGAGAAGTTTCTTGAATTAACAAAACATATTTCTGAAGATGACATGAAGAACATTATTATTCCTCAAATAGCTAAAAAATTTGCAAAAAAACATTACGATGAAAGAAAACAACAACTTGATATATTTAATCAGATAGTTGATGATGATATTAAATTTGGAAATAATATGTCAGATATGTTTGTAGATATGTTAATATTAAATATGGGAACAAGAGTTCAAGAAGATATAGCTAAAACTTATAAAGAATTTGCAAATAATATTAGGAATATGCGTTCTCTTTATGAAAAATTGGCAGAAACATTACAGACTAAATCATTCCTTTCTTCTTAATTATTATTAAATTTAATAATAATTTTAAGTAATGTGTATAACATTAACGTTTATCGTTTCTTTAAATATTTTAGAGAGAAATGACTTGAACGCCTGTATCTTTTCTATCTCTATATTATATTCTCTATTCTCTTCTATTTTATGTAGATATATCCATTTCTTTGAGCTATTTCTGTTTGTTATTATTTTATATTCATCGAGTGTATAAGGATTTCGTATGATTAATTTTAATAAATCATCTTTATCGTAAGATACCACCCACGATTCAGCCTGTTTCACAGATATATGAGATTTCTGCTTCACAATTTTTATCTGCCTTCCGCATATTGTGCAATAACTGTCCAGCTGTCTAGTTAATTCTTCTGGAGAGAGAGATGCAATATGGGTGCAACTTAATTTATGGTCAGATGTGTAAGCTGGATTCGCCTTCTGTACATCTGTACATAATAAAGATTCCCAATTTTCGTTCCATCTACATCCTAAAATTATTGACATTTAATTAATCATGAATAATTATTTAATACACTGGAATAATTTTTTTTAAAATTATTCATTCGCTATCACTATCTGATGTGTCATCTCGCCCTCTATGAAGAGTAGTTTGTCTAGTTGTTGTTTTTACTGGTGGTTTTCTTACAGACGGCTTTGAGCGAACATCATCCGCCTCTTCATCTTTTGCTCTTGGTGGGCGACCTCTGGGGCGTGGAGGAGGAGGGGATGTCGCTGACGCCGATGTTGAAACGAATGCTCCCTCGTCCCCTTTGGATGATTTGCGAACGGCTGTTGATGCAGCCGCCGCCTTCCCTCCATTTTTTAGCCCATCTTTATGTGCTTGTATAACACGCTTCTGGACATAAGCTAATAATTTTTTACGTAAGTCATCGCTAAATTTATCTACGAGACGATTGATATCTTCGTTTATTTCATCCATTTTAAAGATTGTTTATGATTTTTTAAATTTCTAATAATATAAAATGCCGTGTTCAGCCATGGGGTTTAAACGTAAATCAAGAAGAACGAAATCTTGTAAATCAAGAAGAACGAAATCTTGTAAATCAAGAAGAACGAAATCTTGTAAATCAAGAAGAACGAAATCTCGTAAATCAAGAAGAACGAAATCTCGTAAATCAAGAAGAACGAAATCTCGTAAATCAAAAAAAGAATTTTCACGAGAAGCTGGAATAATACATAATTATAAAGCCACTGAATCTTTTGGGAATATTCCGAAAAAATATATTGCAAAAGGTTGGTGGTCTGATGGCGGCGATTCAGGTTCTTCTGGTGAAAAATATCCCCATTCTAATTGGTGGTATGGTCCTAAAAAGAATGAAAAGACTATGGTTGCTGGCCTCAAGAAATATTTTGATAAATTAAAAGATGAAGGGATTATTGTTAGACACCGAATAAAAACATTCAATCCATCAGAATAAAAAATTAAATTTTTCTTTAAAATTTAATAATGTAGAAGAGGTGACCGTTCCAACATACTCTCTTTCTTCATACACGCCCAAAGGAAATATATTGAAGAAACAATAGATAGAATAGAGAATGTTGCCGCAAATCCCACCATTAATTTGTTATATGTAGGGCGATTGAACGTCCATTCATCTTGATATTTCCAACAATCTTCAATGTCACCTTCTTGTCCGTATTCGTTAAAACATTCAGAATTTTTCAAATAGCATGTTTGTGTGATTTGGAAGGGGGAGGAAGTGTCCATTCCACTTCGCGTAGCATTCCCATCAAAAACAATCGTTACATAAAAATGATTATGTTCATCTTCTTTTACCTCAGATTGAACAACAGATGTTATATTGCATGAATATTCGTCGGATGATTCGTATATTTCTAAAGAACGTTCTGAAAACCCCCAAAGCATTAGAGATATACCGATAAATAGCATAACAATGACGATGTTAATAAACTTTTGCATTTTTTCTTCTTTTTGAAAAGAAGAAATTTTTTCATTTTTAATGTAGAGCGTCTAGTCACCCCAGTATTTCATTCTAAACTCTCTTCCATCTAATTCTAAATATTTTAGAAAAATATAACATCCATCATGACGTAAATCTAAATCTTTAGTTTCTTCACAAACAACATTATAACTATCTATTTTAACATACGTATCATCGGAAGGATGTTTAGAACAACCAGAAACTATTTCTGATGTACGCTCCCAATTCCATCTTTCTATTTTTTGGCATTCATCGCACCCTCTTTTTATTTCTTCATATGTTGATGTTAAAGATGGGGGAGAGTATTCCTCCTCCTCTCCCTCCTCATCACTTTGATTTCGCATTCCTAAAGACACTCCAACAATTTTACATAATTTAATCGGTGGAATTTGTTCGGAAACACTAGATGTTTCTCCATCAGATGTCTCCCCGTCTAATGTTTCTCGGCATATGTTTTTTGCGATTTTATAAGATGCCAAATCTAAAATAGAAACACATCCTCCGTTACACCAATACATTGGCCTGTCAACATAATCAACATCTTCTATCATTCCTTGTTTTTCACAGAACGGGCAATCTGCGTATAAACAATCACCATCAATAACAGATATTTCTATCTCCATTTATAATAAATGTTTATGTTTTAAATCTAATCGCCCCAATATACCATCCTAAACTCTTCTCCTTTCGAATTCAAGCATTTCAGATAGATGTATGTACCATCATGGCTAAGATTTAAATCCTTTGTTTCTTCACAAACAACGTTATAACCATCACATTTAACATATTCTATTCTGTGTTTATGTTTAGAACAGAAATTTTCTTCATCACATCTATCATATGGTTTTGATTCATCAATATTATCGCACACATATTTAGCCGCACTTTTATCGTGATACTCACCATCAGCAACTCCAATAATTTTACAGAGAGGAACAGTGAATGTAAATTTTTCTTCAGATTTTTCAAAATGTTCATACGCTTCATATGCTTTCTCATGCATAAATTCTTCTGTGCAATCTAAAACTGCTCTACATCGCAAAGGGTATTCATTTTTCGAACACCACAGCATAGGAAAATCGACATAATCGGCGTACTGTATTTCTGCGTTTTTATCTCCGCAGAACGGACACGTAGTAAAAAATTGTTCATTTTTATCAATCTCAATAGTGATTTCCATTTTATAATAAATTAATTTCTTTTTAAAAAGAAATTAATTTTCATTTTAATTCATATAAGTGTTGTTTGTTGGTATAAGGAGGTTATTCACAACATGAATCACTCCGTTCGATACGTTTTTATCAGACATAATCACTTTTGCATTGTTATTTATCACCACTTCGTCATATAAACATGTTACGAATAATCTCTGTTGTTCGTTTTTCGTATAAAGATATCTGCAAGGAGATTCTTTTAACACTCTCATCGGAATTCGATTGTCTAATAAGCTCATTTTCACAATCTGTTTTGCCAGTCCAACATCTAAATACGATACGTTTAAATCTTCAAGACTCTCATTCGGTGTTATGAAAAATGTGAAATTTGATTGTTTCTCAGAAAGAAGAGTTTCCATTTTTGATTTTATAACGATTTCGGTCATTTTCGAAAACTGTTTGTTGCCTACGAGGAATCCGAAAAGAGTATCTTCGGGAACCTTAACGCTAAGCACATCTGTGCCGTTTCTACATGATGGAGAGTTAATATCTTGAAAGTCGTACATATGCGTCATCAATCCAGCCTGATACGCTGGTCCGTTACTTACCATTTTTATTAACAATAATATTTCTTTTTAAAATAAATGAAATATCATGTTTTAATTATTTTACTATTGGTATGTTTATTCATATTTCTGTCTTACAAAAAAACAGATGAATGGAATGACGATAAATCATATAGAAAATTCCAAATAGATGTTATTATCACATGGTTAGATACATCAGATGAGAAATGGTGGAAGAGGTATAGAGAAGAACAGCAGAGAATGTCTCCCAACGAAGTGTTCAAACATGAAACCCCAGTAGATGAGAAGGAAGTTCATTATCCTCTTTTTTTAAATGTAATGTTAATTAAAAAGCATATGCCATGGGTAAGAAACATTTACATATTCTGCCAACGTCCTCAAAGACCTAACTGGTTATCGGATAATTTTAATAATGTGTATGTAGTGTATCACGATGAAATAAAAATACCTTCTGATATTTCTCCCCCCTCTCTTCCAACTTATAATGGTATGGTTACTTGCTCCCTTACATCTCACATTCCTAATCTTTCTGAACATTATATTCAAGCAGATGATGATGTGTTTGTTCTTTCACCACTCTTCCCATCTTTTTTCTTTACAGATGATGGAAAACCTATTATCAGAGGCGATTTTGAAAATATGGATAAAAAACGAATGAAACTTCTGCTTGGAAGACTTGCAGGTGAAAACGGAGGATACTCTTATATTTCAGAAAACACAATGAATATGCTCGAAAATTCGTATAAAAAATCGAATATGTCTGATTACATTGATACGAATCATTCATTAACTCCTTGTGTTAAATCTCTCGTGTTAGAATGTAAGAGGTCTATCTCTTCTGAAAGATGGAACAGTTTGAGGTCTATTCGTTCTAAAGCTGATTTTGATTTTTACGGATTATATCTTGTTCCGTGGTTAGTTTATGAAAAGAGAGATTCTTTAGTTCTTCTTGATAATAAAGGAGTACAATTTATCGAAGGAGATTATTTTGAGAAAGAGAATGTAAGAAATGAAACAGTTATTCTCTGTGTTAATAACTCATTCAAAGATAATACGAAAGATTATTTAGAACGTGTTTTATATAGCTAATTTTTTCAATGAAAAAATTAAAGCATTGGAGAAATCGATTCATCTTTCCCATCAGGGGCCAAGAACTCTTCAGCAATTGGAATGCGTTCAATAACACGTACACCCCATCCCTTCCATTTCTTCCCGTTTTCGGCGTCTCCCCAAGCTTTTGTGAAATATTCTTCAACGTCTGATTTAACTGGAACTGCCGACCCAGGCATTCCATCGCGCCACCACTCCTTGAATTGCGTGTATAAGTCTGAGAGCGAAATGTATTTGTCTTTTGCTTGTACAAGCATCTCGTCCATAAACTGTTTATAAATATCGTTCTGTTTCTTGTACATATCCGTGGCAGCTCTGACTTTTGCTGGTTCGATACGTACTTTAAGAGTCTTACGATGTTCAAGCAGTACCCATGCTAAAGCTGATAGAAGGTTAGGTAGCTTCTTTGAAACGAATTCTTTGTCAGCTGGGAAAATCTTCTGGCGTATCTGTTCTTCGTATGATTTAGGAATTCTCTCATCATTAGGGTCGAGACAGAAGGTTGTTTCGAACGGAATAACACGAATACGGTTCCAAAAAGCTTGGTCAGCGTTCTTCACCTTTGGAAGACGGTTGCATATCATACATATCTTAAATAAGGGGCAAATCTCCCTTCCATCTTTCCCTTTTTCGAATAGGTCACGAGCATAGATAGAATCACCACCTGATAATTTCTTCAGGTCACCAGCCTTAGGCTCCTCGTCAGGGTTAGGCTCATCCATGACAGCCCAACGAACACCTCCACCAGCACGTGCAAGTTCTGGAGAAGCTGTTCCTGACATTGGCTTCTTTCCAGTAACAATACTTGTTGGGAATTTAATTGCAAGACGTCCCAACATCATTTCAAAGAAAGATTGTGTAACAGTTTTTCCATTATTACCCTCACCTGTCCAAAATACGAATGTCTTTTCAAAATTTCCTCCAACAAAAAGGTCTGAAGAAATATCAAGGAAATATTTTCTTACAGATTCATCTGGAAAAACCTTAATAAAGAAATCATGAACATCTTCAACTTCTTTGTCATTTTTATTATATTCAATATAGGGAATTGGAAGAGATTTTGAAAGGAAATCTTCAGGAGACCCAGCTCTGAATATATTATTTTTCAAATCGTATACACCGTTAGTAAAAGCAATAAGAAACGGATTTTTGTCCAGTTCTTCTTTGAATCGCCTATCATAAAACACTTCCATACATTCTTTCATAACGTTAGTTTTATAAGGTGACGATTTTAGACATCCTATCATCTTTTCAGTATTTTTAATCTGTGAAAGAATAGTTGCTTCTCGTGCTTTATCTCCAGTTCTCATAACTTCAACTCTCTGGTCAAAAAGCTTTCGTATCATATCAGTGAACCTCTCAGCAAGTTCATTAGAAATCTTTGCACGCAGGTCAATCCCTTCTTCACAATCTTCCCATTTATGATTGTGAAAGCGAAACCATATTTTATTTGTGATAGAAGCACATCTAAATTCATCACCCCATTCAGCTTTAAGAGCTTTGGCAACGTCATTATGCGCATTAGAAGCAATCATTGACTGTTCAATATAATATTCGGAAGAAGCTCTAGAGAATTCTGTATATCCTGCTGGATTGTCTGTTTTTGCATAATGTCTCAGCGTTCCTATAGTAACATTTCGTTTTACCATCTTACTCCAAAGATTGAGACATTCATCTTCATTATATTTTGAACTATCTCTTGCAGAAAACTCATTCCATAAATCAAACCCATCACTGTGGCCATCAAAAATAGAATATAAAGCCCATCCAACCTCCATCCACTCATTTCTACTCTGCGCTCTTGTATCAGATAATAACGCCATAAGTTTTTTTGCAAGTTCTAGATTTTCTTTATGTGATAAATCGTTATATTCTTTCTTTTCTTTTTCTATCTTCTCTTTTTTAATTTTTTCTTTCAGTGGAGATATGAGTCCTTTTTTAAGTTCATAAGTTGTTCGTCCGAAAGGTATAATTGATAGGATTCGTGGAAGAAAGTATTTGACTCTCCCTTTAATCTTGATTGGCTCTTCGTTCTGGTCAAAAATTTGATAATGTCTGAACGCATATTCAAGAGGTGTCGTTTCAAGAGATGCATCAACAACACGTGTGAACAGATATGGAGGAGTCTCTTCACTCTTTCTACTTCCATAAAGTAGCCATGGAACTGTGCAAACAGCTTTATCAATCACACTTCCAGAATCTTCAATCCCTAAATTTTCGAACACTTTTCGTTTTGTCATCATTTCTTGAGCGCGAGGAATCAATTGCGCCTCTTGGTCTTTATTGTGTAAAAAACAGAATGGAAAATGTAAGTGAAATCCATGTTTAAAATATTTAATCTCATTCTTTGTTATACTTCGCATCTTTTTTTCTAAAACAACACATTTCAGCATATCATCTGTGCAATCTTGTACGATATTACGTAGGATTGATTGGTAAATTTCAATCACTGTTATCAGCTGCTGCCATGTGTATAATCTTTCTTCTTTGATAATTATGTTTTCATCGTATTCAACTTTCAAATCTACATCTACCAGCACGGGTAGATATGCTTGAGGTTTTTCTGCCACACCCATAATGAAATTACCCTCCTCTGATTCTTCTACTGAAACGGAGGAGGTTGTTCCCATTAAGCCTTCAACAGCATCACAATAAAGAGTCCAAAACTCCATTAAAGTGTCTCTGCCAAATTGAAATTTCCCTCGAGGCTTTATCAGGGAAACGTGAGTGTGAAAAACAGCGTTATCTACATAATGTTTTTTAAGTATGTCTGCGAGTTTTTCCATTTTGTATATAAAAAGATTACTTTTTAATTTTCAATTTTTTCTGTAAAATGAAAATTCAGAAAATGTTCGTAGAACAGAAAAAATGATTGAATCAAAAAAACGGAGGCATTCTGATGCTCAAGAAAGACATAATATTTCTAAAAAACGTAAAATGTATGTAGAAATTCCCAGAGGACATTGGAATTGGCTAGACAATCACGATGGAAGTTGTTATTCTATTGCTATTCTGGAAAGTATTGTTAGATTAGATGATGTTATGAATTATTCTATACGGAATAATAATGTTAGAAAACTTCTGCATAAAATAAAATTCTATCTTTCACATTACATAAATAAATATTATGTTCCTGAAGGAATTGATGCTAGACATTTTACAGATCCTTTATATAAAAACATAAACTATCCCCAATTTCTTTGTAAAAGAAAATTTAAACCAGACGGAGGAAGTCACATTCAATTTTGGAAAAAATTACAGAAACGTTTATCTTTAAAAATAGAAACATACATGTTTCAAGGAGAATGGAATAATAGAAATTTAAAATATAAATCTAGAATACCTGATATATTCTCAATAAATATTTTAAGAAAAAATAGAATAAAAATGTATAAATATATAGAATTAAAATTGCATGAAGATAATAATCTGCAATCGTTAATGAATTCATTAAAAGTCTATTTTCTTAATTTTCCAAAAATTTTAGTTATACATATTTCTCCAAATTATGTTTTAAAACATAAGCTATATGTTGAGGAAACATTAACAATAAAAAAGAAACACATGATGATAGATGAAGAAGAAATGAAAAGATACAAGAAGAATCAAAGATATTCCCCAATGAAAAAGTTTAAAAGAACTTTAAATATTGATGATGGAATCGATAAAGAAGAATGTGAATACTCTTTAGCTTCTGTTATACTATACGAATATTATGAAAATTATAAATGTGGACATGTTGCCACATATACAAAAGAATGTAATAATCTATGGAGATTTATCGATAATGGGTCTGATTTTGATACACAACGCCCATTAGATAAATATAATCCGAATTATTGCATGAATTCTGCAACACTTTTATTTTTTGAACGAAAAGAATAATAATTATATTTTAGAATATAATTATTCATATTTTTTTATTAACTCTTGAAGAACGGGAATATCTATAGATGTTGTTTCAAGAACGATTGGAATATCGTATTTCTTACAACATTTCAATAAATAACGAAGAGCTTTATTATCATCTTTCCATATTACACCCGTGCATATGTTAGCATGCCTATCCTTCCTACTCTTGTGGGGGCATTCGCTATCGTTAAGATGTAATAATCGGAAATGTTCAATGCCAATAATTCTATGAAAATCTTTGAAAAATCGTTTTATTTCTTCTTTAAGAGAAAGATTATAATCTCCATAAGCGTGAAGATGACAAGTATCTATACATACACCAATATGTTTCTTTTTAGATTCCATCACACCGTCCATAACAATCTTTATCTCTTCGAACGTCCCGCATAGAGATGTTCCACCACCAGCTGTATTTTCAAGAAGAAGCATAGCGTTATCAGCGAAATCAATCTTGTTTATTGTTGTTGATATTGTTGATAATCCTATGTTTTTTATATTATGATTTCCGGGGTGAATTACGACTCCGTTCCGTTTAAAATTTGCTAGAACAGAAAGCTCATATGTAAGCCCTTTTAACATAGCCGTCGTCTTTCGGTCTTGGTCGTCATCTCCGTTCCAAGCGAGAATCTCTTTACTACCGCAGAGATTAGCTACATAGGGGAAATGTGATACAACAGAGAAGTCTTTATCTCCAATCAACGATAAACATTCTTTGATATCATCATCTGAAATTTTAGTACGAGAATATCCTTGAGGTGAGCCGAGAAAAAATTGAATGGAGTTTATTTTTAACAATAAAGCTGATCGTATTGTATTGGCTAACGTTGTATTGAATCCAATATGACTGCCATGGAGCATTTTAATAAAAATGAAAAAAAATAATTTATTCATTTTGAAGAAAATGCCTCGTTCTTCTGATAATGATTCGATTGCAGCCCCCTTTTTTGTAGTGCTAGGAGTAGCGCTAACTGGTATACTCTGTTACATTACTGGATATTCCGATGGGTATAAAAAGGGAGAAGACGATTCCGGAAAGGTAAGAGAGATTATTCGACGCTATGACGTTCCAGTGTTTCGTACTGAAACGCGTTATGTTGATGTTGCTCGTTGTGCGCGTTGCGACCCACCTCGACAAGGAGGTCTGCATATTCATCTTGGATAAAATTGAATTATTTTTTCTTTTTGAAAAAAAAGAAAATGCCTTATACCAATGAAAAAGATAGAAGATTAACGTGGCTTTTCTCAATAGGATTCGTTTTATACAGTGGAGTTGTTTTTATTTTAGGAGAAACGATAGGATGGAACGGTGCGTTAGATTATCACAACAAAGGATATGATATACAAAGACGAAATGAAAAATGAAAAATTTTCTTTTAAGCAAAAAAAAGAAAATGCAGCCTCCACCTGATGATTCACGTATAATTAAAATAGCAAGTATCGTTACTCTAGTTCTTACATTTTGGACTGGAGCATGTTTCTTTACAGGCATCGCGAAAGGGTTCGAAACGGGAGTTGATTATAAAGAGAAAGGGATATATCCTTTCTCAAAACAATAAACAGAAGTTGATTAGAAAGGGATATCCCTTTCTCAGAACAATAAACATATTTTGTTAAACAGACAAAATATAGAAAAAATGGAATGCATAAGAGAGAACGAAATATACGTTCTTCATAATGTTTTATCAAAAGATGAATGTTTAAACATTATAAAACCGATAACTTTTACGAAACAATATACGAATGATGCGATACGGAATAATATACGTATAATGTTTAAGGATGACGATTTATCTTCATTTCTTTTCGAAAAAATTAAAAATAATATCCCCTTTTCTATAACGAATGAAGATGACTCACATTCATACGTTTCTAACGAAAAAGAAACATCTTCTAAATGGATTCCAACAGGCTTGAACGAAAATTTTCGTATTTTAAAATATGATGAAGGAACGTATTTTACATCACATTACGATGCTCCATATACACGAAATAAGAAAGAACAATCGTTCGTATCTATAGTATTCTATCTTTCTGATGATTTTGAAGGAGGAGAAACTCGTTTTCACAATTCATGTTTTCCTGATGGTTATTTAGATATTGTTCCAAAAATAGGAAGTGCTTTATTGTTTAAACATAAAAATTGGTTCCACGAAGGTTGTGTTGTTAAAAAAGGCTGTAAATATGTTTTACGAAGTGATATTGTTTATAAAAATGAATAAAATTTTCTTTCTTAAAAGAAAGAAATGACACATATATGTTCTCAATTATTATTCTGTGATTCTTTTCGTAAATCAATTCAAACAGCTGCATTGTTAGAGACTAATCAAAAATATAATCATATATTCTGGGTTATATTAAAACCGAATTCAACATTGACTGTATTTGATAAATTGGACGGAGTGTATCAATCATATAGAAGCTTGGTCGTTTCAAATAAAGCGTTAATTGGTTCAAATAAAACGTTAGTATTTTTTCTACCGGAAACAGCAGCTTCAGAATTAAAATCTCCGTATGCTGAATTTCACCCGTGTTTGATACACGATGAAAAATTAAAACAATGCGATATAGAAAAAATAACGTTTGAAGAAATGAAATACATATGTGTTAATAATAAATTTCCAGAACGAATTTCTAGTATACTGAAAAATGAATAAAATTTTTCTTTTACAAAAAAAGAAAAATGTCTCATACTAAATGCATTCGATGTGAAAGTATTCGTATTATGAATGTAGAATCGTATAGTAGTGAGAGTCATTACTTGAGTGGAGTAAATAAAGAAGGAAAGAATTGGTCACATTCAGGACTATGTCCGGCACCTTTTGGCGCTAGTTGGGGTGAAGCTTTTACAATTAGTTTCTGCTTAGATTGTGGACAGATTCAAATGAAATTTCCTGTTCGCTCATTAGATTTAGAAACAAAATCTTCTGACGACGATGTTTCATCGGAAGAAAATGAATAACTTATTTTTCTTCAAAAAAAGAAAAATGTCTCATCCTACATGCATGCATTGCCCAAGTATTCGTGTTGTAAAAATGGGTGGGAAAGTAAGAGACCAATTTTGGTGTTCAGGAGTAACCAAAGAAGGAAAAGAATGGAATTATGAAGGGTATGTACCAGACGTTTTTTCTGACCCAGCGAGTTTTGGAGGTGGTGATTATTTTGGCATTGATTTCTGTTTGGATTGTGGAAAAGTGCAAGAGAAATTTCCTGTAAGAGTCTTATCCCTTGAATCTAAGGGAATTCCCTCTGAGAATGAAGAAGAGGAATCATCAAAAGAAGAAGATTCTTCAGAAGAAAAAAATTCTGATGAAGAAGAGAAAGACAGAACTCTCCCTTCTTCTCCTGAAAAATAATTTCGTTTTAAAACATTATTTTATGAATATAAAATAATGGCTCTCGCTCCAACAGTAACAAACCTACAAGAATTGATAAACGTAGGGAATGGAAAGAAAAAATATTCTAACATTGATATGGTTATGCTTAAAAAAATAATGCCTCATCTTGAAGAATTGAACAATCTAATTGGGTTATCAGATATCAAAACTAGTATTACTAAACAGATTATGTATTACTTATCGCATTTTCATCTCCCAAAAGAACAGAGTTTTCTCTATAAGAACGTTAAAAAACAGGGAGGTAATGCAGACGGAACACCATCAGAAAAGAGGGTGAATAAGAGAGCTTCAGATTCAGAGATTTCTAAAAAAAATAAAAAACAAAAAACTAAGGAATCTAAAAAGAGAAAACGTTCTCGCTCAAGACGTTCATCAAAAAGAAATTCAAAGAAGAGACGTACCTCAACTTCTTCTGATGATGGAGATGACGATGAAGATGATGAAGATTATGAACCTCCATCCGATGAAGAAGACGACGACGATGAATATTGCAACAGTGAAGCTGATATCGATGAAGAAGAAACGGATGAAGATATTTCATGTGAATTTTCAGAAGACGAAAATATCTTTTCAATCTTTGCTGCAATAGCACAACAGAGAAAACAGAAAGCTCAAACAAATTCGGCTCCTGAAAATAAGAATGCTGAATATATGAACATGGTTATTTATGGTGACCCCGGAGTTGGAAAAAGTTTAGTTGGTAGTATCATTGGAAAAATTTTTCATGCAATGGGGCTATTCAGAACTAAAAATTGCAAGACACCGTTTCGTATCATTCATACTGACGATTTAATAGGAAGTTACGTTGGACAAACAGCACCAAAAACTAGAGCTATTCTTGAAAAAAGTAGAGGTGGTGTTATTATGTTAGACGAAGCTTACGGAATGAATGCTGGAGGGAATGATGGCAATCCTGACACATTTGCTGCTAATGCAATCGATACTATAACAGCGTATCTCTCTGAAAATAAAGATGATATATGTTTTATTCTTGCTGGATATGAAGATGATATTAAAAATAGAATTTTCCCAATTAACAAAGGATTGGAACGACGGTTCCCATGGGTTCATAAAATAAAAGGATATTCTTCAAAAGAATTAGCGCAGATTTTTCTTCAGAAGGTGAGTCAAGCTGACTGGCTAACTAATGTTTCTGAAAAATTTCTTTTTGAACTTTTTGAAGATAGAAGAAGTCTGTTTAAAAATCATGCTGGAGACGTCGAACGTTTATTCGCCGAAGTCAAAATTATACACGCTCAGAGAACATTCTCATGTCATCCATCTTTAAGAAAAGTTATTTCTCTAAAAGATATTGAAGATGGAATGAATAAACTGGCAAATGAGAGAGCTGGAGGAACACATGACCCTCCACCTTTCATGTATTTATAATTTTTTACAATATAAAAAATTAATATTCCCATCCATGATTTGCTACTTGGTCTGACATCCACTCTTCATAATTAATATTTTGATATGTTTCATCATTAATTTCATCTATTTCAGATACTTCATGAGATGATAGTGGAGATGGAGTTAGTTGTTCTCTAAAATTTCTATCATCTTCTTCATCATCTCTCAATATTTCCATCCTCCTTTCGTATCTTAAATAAAAGTTTTTTGATAATAATATTATAAGAACTATTGATAATAACAACTCAACTGCTATCAATACTTGTATAAAAATTTTTGTATTTTTATTCTTATTGACAAGAATAATATTTACTAATTCACATAAAATACCTACAACGAAAAGAATAATATATATTTTTTTTCTATATGGAAAAATAAACATACATAATCCAATAATTGTTAATAATCCAATTCGGGTAAAAGATAAATTCTTTTGCATTATTGGGGTAGATGGTAATTTAATAATAGAATATATTAATATACTTATCAACCCTATTACTGATACTAAAAGTATAATATCTGAATAAAAAGTAGATAGCATTTTATTTACGTATAAAAATTTTCTCAAATAAAATGAACATCACACTTTCAAAAAATATGAAAGGAGAATCTGAAGGCACTGTTGCTGCAATGATGTTCCTTGAACTTTCTAAAAAATATCCTAAATGTAATCAATGTTCTGGAAAGAATCTTCTTTTTATTTCTAAACATGCTGATATTCCATGTAATAACAAGTTTTCCCATAGTGAAGGAAGTTCTCACAAAGATGAATGCCAACATTGTTTGTTTAAGAGTTTTGGATTGTGCCTTCCATGTATTCTTTTTGAAGATTACGGATTTTTTATTACTAACACTTATGTAAATAAAGGATGTTATTTTTATATAATATGCGATGACTGCTTAAAAATACAACAAGATTATCCTATTAAACCTGCATATCTTAATATTGAACAAGATGTTACTAGACATTACGAAAAGGAATGTCCAGTATGTAACAATGCTGTGTGTCTTCAATACGTCCATTGTTCAAAATGTAATACGTTTAGAAGGATATGCAAGAGCGGCGATGTTGATTGTTGTATCGAAAACTGTAAATACGCTTGTTATGAATGCTCAAAAGAATGAAAAATATATTTTAAAAATATATTAATAAATGAAACACGGAAATATTGAAGAGCTTACATTAAGAAATAAATATTTTCGTCGTGTTATTTCAACTACGAAACAACAACAGGTTGTGTTAATGAATATACCACCACACGATGAAATTGGAAAGGAAAAGCATTCTAAAATTACGCAATTTATAAGAATAGAAGGAGGAAAAGGGGTTGCTATTTTAAATAATACTAAATATTCTCTGAAGGATGGAGATTTTATTGTTGTTCCTGCAGGAACAACACATAATATTAAGAACACATCATCAACGAAAGACCTACTTCTTTATACTATATACTCATATTCTGAAAACACATCTCCAGAACATAGTAAGAACGAGAAGAGCATGTAAAATATATTTCTACATGCTTCTCCATTTATTAGCTAAATAATCTGCTCGTTCATTATGTTCATCTCCAGAATGTGCTAACACTTTAACAAACTCTATCTCTTTTTCTTTTGTTATTTTTTTATATTTCTCCCACAGTTCTTTGTTTAATTTTATCTTATATTTACCCGTGGCACATCCAATAACGTAAGTACTATCTGTATGAATTTTAAACTTATTACAATCCTTATATTTTTCTATTACAGAAATGACAGCTGTCATTTCCATGATATTGTTTGTTGTATCATCGTCAGAACCGTGCATCTCTACAGATGCATCATCATTATTCACAATTACAGCACCCCATCCACCTCGACGATTTTTAGGATTGCAACTTCCGTCAGTGTAAGCGATTACAATCTCCATTTTTTCTTTTTTATAAAAAAGAAAAATAATTCAATTTTAATGGCCATTAAAATCCCCTCCGAAGGCCTTCTCTTTATTGATCGAAATGTAAAGAAATCCACATTCTTCCTTGTATCTGTCATATAGTTCCCCCATAGTACTTACCATTGGAGGTATCACATTATTTATAAACATATAAAGGGCGTCTTCTTTTCCGAGAATTAGACGTTTCTTTACAACAAGAAGTAACTCTTGTGGAGTGATGTCACGAGGAACTAAAAATTTTACTTTATCCAGTTGTATGGTTTTGTCTTTGCAATCGAAAATGATCGGAACTCTTTGGGGGTATTTTGTCACAACTCTGTCAGCTTCAGTCTTACGTTTTTCAAAAGAATACTTCTCTTTGAAATCTGTCATCCTATTTATTAAAATAGGATAATAAAAAATTATTCATTTTTATCTACAACATCATAATCTTCAATATTGAAGATTTCTTTCTCTTCACATAAGCCTACTATCTCATCATATTCCTCTGGAGTTGATTTTATTTTATACACCCATGAAGGAAAATGTTCTTGGTGAGATTTTTTGTTAAAAGCATTAATCACGTAATAATTTATTAAATCAAGATGTATCTTTTGTGTTGAATTTTTATCAGTTTGAAACGCTTTATCGAAAAAATAATCACTCTCAAATTCTCTAAGCAACTGCCTATCATATAATCCTAATTTTTTAGGAACAACACATTCGACATAAATATTTTCTGCCACTACTTGAGATGGAAACGCATTTTTACGTCTAATTATTTTAAAAAATAATTGGCATGAATATCTTTCATTATATAATGTTATCATGGCTCGTATGAGAGAATATATAACTTTCCCCGTCATTTTCTTTTATCGCTGAAAGAAAATATAATTCATTTTTTAGCTATTGAAGCTCTACATATTGGACATTCCTGTTTGTGTTTTCCCCATTCAATTAAACAGTCATAATGAAATTTATGTGTGCATGGAAGAAGAGTTTTATCTTCATTCTCTTCAAAATTATTCATACATATTCTGCAATCATCTTTTTCATCTTCTTTTGTACACGGTTGTTTGCAAACATCCAATTCTATACTATCGTTTCTCTTCAATTCTTGGTCATATAAAGAACGTTGAAGAAGTTCTCTTAGGCCTTCAGGAATATTCTCTTCATCTCCGTGTTCAACCACAACTATTTCAATATTTCTAAGAAAGTTCTGTATTCGGTTCTGTCTCGATGCTGTGATGATATCTATTTCTTGGTCACCGTTCCAGTTAGTAAAAGTTGAGACGAATTGATTTCGTCGTAATAAAGTGTTTCGCATTTTATTTTCCATTCCATTATTTTTAAAAATTCATTTTATTTCCGTTTATTTTCAATATAAGATACTCCATTATTTTCACTTAATATCAATACATCGTTTATTGTTTCGGTATTAAGAGTTTTTAACCCCTTCATCTTAGTAATATTCATAGCTATACTTAGTATTTTTAGCATATGATTATTAGCATTTTTTCTAATTTCATCATAACATTCTTCAGTCATGCTTGTTATTCCTAGAGTTCTAGCTCTCTTTTTTAACATCGTATTCGTCGGAAACATTATTTATAATTTCGAACGTTTCTATAACTGTTGTATTTTCTTTTGATTCTGACACATCTTCAATCAACATCCAGTCATCGAATCTAGATTCGATGACTCTAGATTCAACTTCAGATTGCCGCTCTCTCAAAGAGGAAGTCATGGTTTTATATTTAATAGAAAGTATAACGAGTTTAAAAATTAATACTATTATCGTTCTGATATACGCAGTATTATAATTAAACAACCATGCATACCTATACATAAAACAAATTAAATTCCACGAAAGCATTTATTATTTTGTAACAAAATAATTTTATCTACACGTTGTTTCAATATATAACGCCAAATCAGTGTGAGTGTTTCGTAAAGCTTCATGTCTAATATTTTCCATATTTTTCTTTGCAATACCTGTATATTTTAAAAGTAAATATTCAACGACTGCTCTACTGTTTTTTCTTGCAGCCTCTTTAAGGGATGTAACAATCATAGATTCAAAATAATTAGTATTGTTATCAAAGAACTCCTGTTGATTTTTAGAAAATTCGTTTAACACTTTTACGCAATCTAATTTATTTAATTTTGAAGCATAAGCCATTCCTTCTGAAATAAAATAAGGCATATCTTTTATTGACGTTTTTGAAAAAATAAATTTTAACATTTCAGGATTATCATCATCAATTGCAGCAAAATATAATTTTTGCGTCTTATTCCATTCTCTATTTTCAAAAAAATCTCTTGAATTCTTCAACATTTCATACGAAATAATTTTTGGCATTTCATATTTCTTTGTCAGAAGAAATTCTGTAATTTCATTTCTTCCGAGGGAGAGAGAATAAAATAACGCATCTCTGTCTCTCATTTTTTCAGAAATAATTTTAACAATGCGTAAGTTATTATTTTTAATTGCTGCATTGAGAGCTGGGCATCTTGTTAGTTTTTTACCAGATTCTGGAGAGAGGAGATATCCAGTATCAATAACAGTTGCTCTTTCATTTCTGACACCCTTATTCAGAAGCAGTTTAACAACGTTTTCATTATTCTTTTCAGCAGCGTATGTAAGTACATCTTCTAAAAAATCATCAAACTTCATATCTCCATTATTATAACACCATTTTTCAGTGGGTGAATCTAAGATAAAATCCAAAATTAAATATCCATACTCTTTTTCTATGCATTGTTTATAGTATTTTTCAGTGATTTCTTTCATTTCCCCATACGTTAATGAAGGAAGAGTTGATGTTTCACGTATAAACTGGTCTTTCTTATGTTGAACTGTCCATTCATATTCATCTGAAGTTGAAAATAAGGAAGTTAGAAGAGAAACTAGAACAGGTTGAGCAGACATTTACTTTCTTTATTATTATTTTAACATGTCTAAAGGAAAGCAAGTACACAAATTATGACCACGATACAGATAAAAACGATAAAATATATAATGTACTTGCAGCAGCAGTTTGGACGTTCATGTTCATCAAGAATTTCATTCTCTTGTACAACTGTGTAGCGCATTTTCATTTTTCTAAAAATGAAAAACTTTTCATTTTCCATTTTGTATTAAAATGCAATCAGTAACTCAGAGAAAACATAGTGGTGTTTACATTCTATTATATCAACCTGAAATTTGTAATGATAAATGGTTAGTAAAGATTGGTAAAGCTACTAAAATAAAATCACGAATCTCGACATTGAATTCATCGCATCCTAAATATTTATCTTTTAAACGAGGAATGGTTGTAGTTCCTGAAGATAAAATTGTTAAAATGAACGGCATAACATATTCTGATAGTCTAATCGCACAGATTGAAAGAATGTTTCATCATGAATTTAGAGAACATAGGAATTCTCCGAAGAGAGAATTCTTTGAATTTAAAAGTGAAGAAGACATTATTGAAAAAATAACAGAGTTTGTTGAAAAAACAAAGAAAAGTTTTATTCCGTGTAAAATATCGGATGAGAACGAAACGTTTATTGAACCGCGAAAATATATTGATGAAATAGAGAACGATGAAGACAGTGATAGCGACGATGAAGAAACAATGATAGAATTATATGAACATCAATCACCAATTGTATCAAAGATGATTGATTGTGATAAAGAGAGATTCTGTTTAGAATTGCCTACAGGATTCGGTAAATCTATATTATTTCTGTTTTATCTTAAGATAACTTGTAAAAGAGGATTAATTCTATCCCCTCGCATATCAATTAAAGAGACATTAGAAAAACATGCAACAAATTGCGGTGTAAAATGGAGTAATGATATGTCAGGACATGTTGTTATTCAAACATATCAATTTATTGAATATCAAGAAGAAATAAATGAAGAATTTGATATTATTATTTTAGATGAAGCGCACCATTTAATAACAGGAGAAAAATGGAGGAATAAAGTTGATTCTATTAAGACGAAACAGAAAATGTATGTTAGTGCAACACTTTCATATATAGATTATGTAAAAGAGAAAAATAAAGAGACAGAAAGTAGCGATGATGATAATGAAGAAATTAGCTATGAAGAAATCAGTGACAATGGTGAAGAGGATGATTTTTCATCTTTTTCAGAACAATATGAAACAAAATCAGCAGACATATTCGGAAATTTGATTTATAAAATTTCTATTGAAGAAGCTATCGATAAACATTATATTTGTCCTTATCGAAACTATGTATTTCTTGGAGATTATTTAAAATCGATTCAAACATGTATCGATGTTTATAAACGACGCAGAATTATTGTTTTCTTTAGTAGCGTTGCCAAATCAAAAGAAGCTGCAAAACGAATGAAGGAAAATGGTATGGAAGCGTATCATGTTGATTATGAAACAAAATTTGAAAGAAGACAGAGAATACAGGAACGTTTTGAATCCGACCATGAAGAATGTATCGTTCTTTGCAATCATAACATCTATTCTGAAGGGTGTGATTATCCTATGATTGATACTGTTGTATTTGCAGACAAGAGAGATAGCTTAATCGGAATTAAGCAAATTATAGGGAGAGGACTAAGAAGATATAAACGGTTAAATTATATGAAGACAGAATGTATGGTAGTTTTACCATTGAATATTAATCCCAATCTGATGGATGTGAAAGAAATTAAAGATGGAGACGGACTAGTAAGAAGTATAAGAGAATCAATGAACACAGTGAGAGAGAAGAAAGAATTTATGATGTATAATGAAGAGATAAATCAGTATTCATCCCTTATTGATATAGGATGTAGTAATATTAAATGTATTGGATTGTTAGCTATGTGTGTTCGTTTAGATAATTTTATTAAAGAAAATGGTAGAAGACCTAAAACACGTTCCAAAAATAAAAATGAAAAAATAATAGGAAGATCGATAGAATGTATTCATATATACATGAAAAAACTTTCTTTAATAGAATTAGAAACTATTAAAAATAAATTTTCACAAATTTATGATATGTTTATCAATAAAAAAAATGATTTAGATCATGATATTCGTCTTCAACAATTAGATGATTATATAAAAAATAACGGAAAACATCCTTCAGAAATTGAAAATAGAAAATTACATAATCTACATAGAGATACATTTCAGCTTTTTAAAAAAGATAATGAATATAAATCATTAAAAGAAAAATTCCCAGAAATATATGAGTATTTTATTAATAATTTAAAGAAAAAAGAAATTTTACATGCATATACACAAGATAAAAAATTATGTGTATGTGGATATAAAGGTAAAGATTCGTATAGTTTGAAAATACACATAACAGGGAAAACTAATATTCACAATTTTAAATGTTGCTGGAAAGACTGCGTATTTTCATCAAATCGAAAATATACTATTTGTTCTCATATTTATACGAAACATTTAAAAATTAAACATAAATGTTTATGTAAAAAAGAATTCACACAATCTCAAACAATGTTACAGTGTGAAATTAAACATGTTCAAAACAGTTTATCGTCTTCTTCTAAAAAATCAGAACTTGAAGAAGATATTGCTATTTTTATTAAAACATCTAAATTAACAGATGTACTAGAAATACGAGATAAATACTTTTCATCAAAGAGACATAAACCAGAACTTCCAGATGTTTCAGAATATATTAAGGAAATTGAATAATATTTTTTATTGATAAAAAATATAATAATACGTACATCGATGCTTCAAAAGATTTTCTCTTTTCTACTTCCGAATTTTCGAGAGAATTATCACACATTAATTCAAAAAAATTGGAACGATTTCATTCCTAAACCTCTAGGAGAATTTACAAATGAACGAAAAGAACAAGTAAAAAAATTACTTTTCCTTATGATAAAACATAAAACGTATAATAAAGCAGCGTTTCTTAAAGAATGTAGGATAGATTTACCGTCCAATATCGAGCTATTTTCTGTTTACGTTGAATGCGTCAAATCGTTCTACATATCACGAGATTTAGGATTAGAAAAAGCAGTAACATCGTCTAAATCTCGTATTGCATCAGGTGTATTAGTTTATACGACAGTATTGTCTCCTACACCGACAGATGAGAATGGAAATGTTTCGAAATTTACTTGTGCATGGGACTGTGATTATTGTCCAAATCAGCCTAATACAGCGAGGAGTTATATTGATACAGAACCTGCTGTTGCTCGCGGGAAACAACATAAATGGGATGCTGTGGAGCAAGTTAGGGATAGGCATTTTTCTTATGCAACAAACAATCTAATAGATGTTTTCTCAAAACCTACAGTAAAAGGTGAATTTATTGTTGAAGGCGGAACATGGAATAGTTTCCCCAAGTTCTATCGTTATAAATTTATTACAGAACTTTTCTATGCTGCGAACACGATTTATGATGATTATAAACGTCCAATGCTTTCACTAAAAGAAGAACAAAAGATTAATGAAACTGTCAATGGTATTCGAATTATTGGTTTAAGTGTGGAAACACGTCCAGATTGTGTAAATGACGCGTTTATTCTAGAATGTCGTGAATTAGGAGTCACACTTATACAAATTGGTATTCAAACCATCGATGACGAAGTGTTAGAAAGGAATAACCGAGGATGTAAGAATATTCATACAATTAACGCAATCAAAAAATTACTAAATTCAAATTATAAAATTCAAGGACATCTGATGCCTGATATGTATGGGTCATCGTTCGAATTAGATAAACTTATTATTTCTGAATTTTTTTCAAGTTCATTATATCGCGTAGACCATTTGAAAGTATATCCATGTATGATTCTACCATACACAGTTCTTTACGAAAAATGGAAACGCGGGGAATTTGTTCCATATGGAACTGATAATAAAAAGATGTTAGAACTTCTTATTCATATGACAGAAGAAATCATTAAGAATAAATGTTTCTATCTTCGTAAAGCTCGTCTCGTGCGCGATTTTATAACATCTGATATTTTTGCAGGAACGAATGAAATGAATATGGCAGATGTATTAATGAAGGAATGTATTGATAGGGGAACACGATGTATTTGTTCTCGATGCCGTGAAGCGGGAAAAACAAAATTTACGCGAAATAATGAAGACATACTTAATCCTATATTAAAAATTCGTAGGTATCAAGCATCTGAAGGAACAGAAGTATTTATTTCATATGAGAGTAAAGATGAATTGACAATTTACGGATTTCTTCGATTACGTTTAACTGATTCTCCGAATCCTATATTTCCGGAATTATCTAATGCTGCTATGATTCGAGAATTGCATGTTTATAATATCTCCATTCCAGTCGGAGATAAATCCGATTCATCTGTTCAACATCTCTCTTTAGGAAAGAAAATGATTGCTGAAGCGGAGAAGATTGCCATTTATGAAGGGTATACGAAATTATCTGTAATCGCTGGAACGGGAGTGAAAGAATATTATCGTAAGCAAGGGTTTGTGAATGCTCCTAATTTCCTAATAAAACATCTTACAATTGAATAATGATTATTTTCTAAAAAATAATCATTTGAATAAATTAGGACTGTCTATAGAAAACAGTTCATTCGTTTGGGGAGATGCTATTGAAAATAAACATAGAGATTGAATGTTTCCTGCTTTCCAAGCATCTCCACAATTATTAATTTGTTCTGCTAAAGTCCTTAGAATAAAATGTTTTGCTTGTTCTCTGTATTCGAACATTCCCAACACTTTCGTATTAGTTATCGATATATGACTTGGATATAATTCGTTTCTGTAACACATGGAATCGTCATAACCTTCTATTGGGGATTCAACGGTTAATACTAAAAATAGCGACAAGTTCAATGATTTTTCTTCTAAATGTGCGCAATTATTAGTTCTTAACCATTGTGTTGAATCTCTCTTTAGTAACATATAATCTACACCTGATAGAATTCTAGTCATTTAATATTTTCTTTTTATCTTTAATAAATGTCATTTGTTAATTATAGTCTTCTCGGTGTCAATTGTTCAATTGATAAGAACGTTTTTGTATCGTCGAGAAAATATTTTTCCCCTCATAATCCAGTGTACATTCCTCCTCCTCAAGAATTTGAATGGGCACCATACCCAAATGTAGACAATCTTCCAGAGCAGAATCATAACAGAAAACTCCCTTCAAAATGTCAGCACTGCTTTAAATATTCTGGGTTGATGGTTCCTCTAAGAGATAGTGGATGTTCTTCGTGTTCAATGCGAGGCTAAATATATTTCAAAAATATATTTCGTTAAAATTAAGTGTTCTTTGTAACAAATGTCCTCTAAAAAAGAACATGGAAAATTTTATACAACAAATTATGATTACATTCTTCAGGGTATGGTTATTCCTAAATATGTAGATGTTGTTGAGCCGTTTGTAGGGAATGGAGACCTTCTTAAATTTTTTGATAACACCAAACATAAAATAGAATGCTACGACATTGATGACGAATGCGATGTGGAGAATATAATTATTAGAAACACATTATTAACCCCTCCAAATTATTCTAATAAATTCGTAATAACAAACCCTCCGTATCTTGCGAGAAATAAGTCAAAAGATAAAACTATTTTTAATCTTTATAATCTTAATGATCTGTATAAATGCTTTATTCAGACATTAATTAATGTTCCGCCAATAGGAGGTATACTGATTCTCCCTCTGAATTTTTTCTGTTCCATTCGAAAAGAAGATATCATTCTTCGTAAAAAATTTTTAAATAAATTTAATATATCTAGAATGAATATTTTTGAAGAACAAGTTTTTGACGATACAACATCTGCTGTATGTTCAATTATGTTTGACAGAAGTGATGTTTTGTCTTCAATTATTCCAACATTTTTTATATCTAAAAATAAAACAGAACAATATTCTCTTCCGTTCAATGATGAAAATAATTATACAATAGGAGGTGAAATATATTCTCTTCCACAGAATAATAAAATAAGAATAGACAGAGCAACAAATAAAAATAAGAACTCAGAAAACATAACAAACATTCTTGTAAAATGTATTGATAATGATGAAAGAATAAATATGAAAATTGTTGAAAATAATAAACGTTATATTGACACTTCCGATAAACAAACAGCGAGAAGTTTTCTTACACCTGTTATTTCTCCAAAATTATCAATAGAACAACAAATTATTCTAGTTGAAAAATGGAACAGATATATGAAAGAAAAAAGAGAAATATATAACAGTATGTTTCTTTCTTCTTACAGAGAGGGAAATAGAAAACGCATTTCTTTCTCGTTAGTTTTTATAATAATCAACTATTTGTTATCAAATTAAATTATAAAATATAATTTAATTTTTATTCTCCATTTATCTCACCTTCAAGTTCAGTAACTCGAGATTCAACATCTTCAACTTCAGATTTCATATTATCAACTTTGGTAACTAAATTATCAAATAAATATTTCTGAAAATCTTCATCTGGAAGTTTAGAATGTAGCTCTTCGTGTTCTTCTTGCCATTCAATCATTTCATTTTGTTTTTCAGTAAGAACTTTCACTTGTGTCTCCAATTCTTCAAGACGCTTCATCATTGCAAGAACAGATGCTTCCAGAAGAGTGTTTGATGTAGGCGCTCCAACTACGATACCAGCCTTCGCAGCTTGTTTTGTTGTTTTCTTTGCTATACTCTTCTGCAAATCTGCAACAGGAACTTGATAGTGTTTAGCAGCTGCATCAATATCTTTCTGCTGAGTATGAATTGATTTTAGAGCAAGAATTTTACATCGAACAAATACACCACCTTCCGTCCGTTTATGTTCATGTGCAATCTGTTTTATACCCATTCCTTCTGTTAGCTGTGTTTCTAGCTCTTTTGTTTCATCAGATGTCCATGGGTCACCAGTGCGAGCTGTAGCAGGAGATGCGCGTTGTTTAGAGAAACGATTGATATTAGCCATTTTCTTCTTTTTTCAAAGAAGAAAAATTTTTCATTTTTAGGAATTAATCACCATCTCCTCCACCTCCATCACATCCTCCACCATCACATCCTCCACCATCATAGCTACTACATCCTCCGCCACTATCATATGATGACATCGTTGATATCATTGCAAAAGAACCGACATATGTTGTGGGTAAGTTATCATGAATATTGTATGCTGCTTGTTGTTCTGTCGTGGATGATACTGGTTTTTCAGATTTATAAAAATTCTGCGATCGATTATATTTCTGTTCATTGTTACGTTTCTGGATGTTTTCAGTAGAGATACATCCTCCCATTTTTATATATTCTTTGAAGAATTATAATTTTTCATTTTTTTAAAATATTCTTGATTTCTTCTGTAGCAAATTTCATTGCGTTCTCATGTTTATATCCGTACCGTTTTAACAATTTAATCATCTCAATGTTTCGTTCGATAACAGCATCAACTAATATATCATGATATTCAACACCTTTATCTAAAAGCCAACGCATTAAATCTAAACTCGACGCATTTTTTGGAGGTATTTTTCCGAATTTGGCATTTCCAACATTCTTATTTTCATCATATCCGTATTTTCTTAACAAATCGAAGGCTCCATTATTGTACAATACATACGCCATCTCTGTATTATTGTTTACTAAAGCATGAAGAACTGCAAGTCCATCTTTCATACCGTTCCCCAATAGATACTTTACCATTATCAAGTTATTATTCATTGCTGCAAAATAAACAGCATCATCATCTATTTCACCTCTTTCAACAAATATAACAACTTTTTTCATATCATTTTCTTCAGCTGCTTGCGCTAAACTGTTTACAGCAAAACACATTTTTCTTTAAAAAATGAAATATTATTCTTAAATCAAAATGGAAAAAATGAAGGATTATAAAAAGATAATATCAGCACTTGATGATTGGAAAGACGCGCAAGAGAATAAATATTTACTTCTTGAATCAAAATATAACGATTTGAAAACTAAATTTTTTATTGAGCAGGAAAAAGTAAAAATTCTTTTAAAATGCATGGATAAATTTAAAGTACCATCAATTCCACAATTTGAGGAAAAGAATGGTGTATTGAGGGTAGCAGTTGCTCCACAAGAACCCATTCCGGAACAAGAACAAGTCATACAACAAAAACAGAAAAGAACTGTTTATCGCTCCATTAAAGATGCAGATACAGATGTAGTTGATACAGTAAAAATACAAAAAGCGGAATCAAATATACAGGGAATTGTTCATGACCATTTCTCCGATACGAAAGAATATATTCTGAAAGAAATTGAAAATCATTATGAACATATGAATAAACATTTCTCACCTTTTCAGATTTCAAAAGTGCGAAAAGAACATAGCAAGCTTGTTGGCAAAATGCCACTCGAAGAGTATATAGTATCGATAAATAAACAAATAGGTCGTATTAAACAACTTTGTGTAAAAAATTTAATGGAAGAAACAAAACAGGAAAAAACTATATCAAATGTTCTATCACCTCTTGATAAGCGACTTGTCTTTTATGGAAAGTATTTTGATGAGAATATTGAAATAGACCAGATATCTCTCTTTCAAATGGCTCTAAAGATTAATATTGGACATCTGAAGAATACATTCGTTCCTTATGATAGAGACAAACTGTTCACACGTTTTAGCAATTATAGTATCGCATTATTTTCCATTTTAGATATTATTGAAATGAACATTGTTAATCCTTACGGACAATCAACTTTTATGCACATGCTAATTCCAAAAAAGAAACGTGTATCATCACGTAAAAAACATATAGCAGAAGAACCTGTAAATGAAATTATTGTAGAACAAAATACTCCATCAGTGAATCAGGCACCTGTGAATCAGGCGCCGTCTGATAAGCCTCCTGCGAATGTTAATGATGTATCTGCTGATAAGCCATCTACGAATGTTAATGATGTATCTGCTGATAAGCCATCTGCTGATAGGCCATCTGCTGATAAGCCATCTGCTGATAAGCCATCTGCGAATGTTAATGAAGCATCTGCTCCATCTCAAAATGATGACGTTGAAGATGAGGATATGGAAGACCCTTTCCGTTTCTACATTCTTACAAAATTTGATGATGAAGGGAAGCGATGTTGGAAGATTGATTTACGTTTACAAGATTTCTCACTTGATTTATCCAATAATATTAGAACGCATGGAATAACTCTGTTTCGTAAAATTTACTTTGATGTGTTTGGAGATAACATTTATCGTTCAGGTTTTCAAAAACATGCGTATGCTCTTGAGAATGATTGTTCACAACTTATATCTAATATGTTTATTGTTATTAATCATAAAGACTTTTGTAAAAAGATACAGGAAATAATATTAAAACATTCTAATATGAAAGCTACGGAGAATGATAAAATTAATATTAAAACTGATGACAGTCTTCATAAAAAACTTTTTAAAGAATTACCAAATACTTTAGAATCTGAAAAGAAAGATTTAATACAGCGTTTGTTTGATGATATTAAAGATGAAGAGATAGATGAGTTTATACGATTTCGTTCCGAAAAATAAAATTATGGTGTAAATAAAATGTCTCTTAGTTTTATGAAAGCTCTTATGCCACTTATTTATTTAATGACTGGAGGAATCTGTCTATTATTAATTTTTTTATCTTGGAAATCGTATAATGATAAGAAGAAATCTCTTGCAAAACAAACGAATGTTCCCGCAGTTGTGTTAGAAGATTCAAAAAAGGCTGTTCATTCGGCGTTAATTACTGCTGTTATTACTACATGCATATGTCTCGTCGTACTTGCAGTGATTATTAGAAATTTAAAAAAAGACAGAACAGAAACTTCCGACGATAATTAAATATGTTTGTTAAATAAACATATGTCATTCTTCGGAAACGTAAAAACAGTATTAAACATACATCAACTAGTAAACGGAAACGTCCCAATTTTTCCATCTATTAAACTTTTCTCTCCTCTAAAAGAAACGATGGAAGGGTTTGATAGTCATGAGGAAACAATATGTAACTTAAAAATAATTTGCAGAATTCAGAAAGGTGAAAAACTTAATGTAAAATATAAATTTGTTCAACAGGATGATGTGGTAACTAAATTAATTCGAACATTTTATTATAAAGACAACAGACTCAATACATTGGCTTTTGTTCGTTCAACAATCAAAAGATGTTTCGATATTATTTCATTATATAAAATGTCAGAAAAAGAACATGAAAGACGTATATGTAAAAATATTTTAACAGATTTACGAGCATCAAAAGAAGGAATAAACAATATTAAGGAAACATATGTTGGAGATATTAGTTTTACGTGTCATCTTGATACTATTCTTCAAGAACTCAATGCTAGATTATTAGAATATGAAAATGAATAATACATTTATTCATTTTCATAAAAAATGAATTTTTTATTCTTATTAGAAATAAGAAAATGGACACTACCGAAAACCTACCGCTACTAATTAGGCAGGCGGATTGGGTTAACGGTGTTCCAGAATCACTTATATATATTGATTCTACTTTAATTAAACAATGTTATATAAATATGGTTGAAAAAAAGGAGATTGAATTCGATACTATAATGCGAGACTATTATAGATTTGACCCTTTTCTCAATTTAGAATATGTTCGTTCATTATTATTAAAAATTATAAATAAAAATATTCCAGCGCAGAATAATAAAATATTAGAATATTTATTGAATATTTATATGGCTGAAGATTTAATAAAATTTTATTTTGAAATGTTATTAAACGGAGATGATGTAGATTTTGTACCCCTTTTTGACAAGTCTAAAGATTTAATAAAATATCTTTTTTCCTTTTCTGATGTTAATATAACTAACATTCTTCTTCTTATTGTAAAACATGAGAACCAAAAAATTTCTGAGAAAATATCAACTATGTTGATTGAATTGAACGTCATAAATATTGATGAAATCGATATCGATAGTGTAATAACAAATTATAATGATACTTTGTGTATGGGACAAGGAGAGACGGATTTTTCACGAAATATTCGCCAAACAATCCGATCAGTTTCACCTCAAATTAAATTATAATTTATTATTATAATTTAATATTTTCTGGAGCGACGCGAGCGTCTTTTAGCTGTTTTACGTCTAGAAACACGTCTTCTTCTAGAAGGGGAGCGTTTTCTTGATTTTTTCGGAGCCACTCTACGAGATTTTCTTTTTGATAAACGAGAGCGTGAGGCATGAGCTTTAGTACATTTTACTTTCCCACCCACATACTCCGGTAGACATAATTTACCATTCTTGATCGTTTCTTCATACCATTCCTTACAATCCCATGTATTCCCTGCTTTCGATAAAGCATAACACTGTCTCATTTGAGCGCGAGATTTAAACGGCATTTATTTCAAATAATATTTTTGGAATTTATTCACTGTTTTCTAATTAAGTGAAAATTTTTAAGAATAAAAACGAAGAATACGAATAACATAGTTTTAACAAATAATAGTGAATATTCTGACCTTGATGCCATTGGAATATATTTTTTAATATATTCTTCTACTTGAGGAGTATTTAAAATAGCAAATAATGCTCCTATACCTAATACTTCTTTTGTTCCAGAAATTAAAAGCTCAATAGATGTTTGTTGTTTTTTAAGCAACATATTAAGTAGTTGTTGTTCCTCTTCAGTAGGTGGATATTGATCCGAAGGGAGAGACACTATTAAATGACCTCTTTGCATATTTATAAAATTATCTTTAATTTTTTAAACTAGCAGAAAGATATTTCTTTCTCTTTCTGAAAAAGGAATTTTATACGGGTTGTGGAAAGCTTTCTGAATATTTTTTTGCAATTCCTAAAATTTTTATGAACCAAGCCCATATAGCATTCTTTGTATCATCATCTAAATCTGATTTCCATAGAGTTGAGAACGTATTTACCTTATCTCCATCTATTTGAGAAAATAATACATTATTATCCAAGAAAAATCTATCATCTTTATTTTTAACATAATTGTAATGGGGGAGAAGAGATGTAATAATATAATTCATTGCATCTTCTACTGGAAATTGATCTTGTATAAAAACTCTTGCTTTGATGAAAGATGCTTCAAAAGGAAACACATCAACAAGTTGGTCTAAAAATTCAACGAGAGTGTTCTGCAGTTTTTTTAGTAAATCTAATCGCTTATCCATTTGTTCATGTATATATTTGTTTAATATTCATATTTAACAAAAATGAAAATTATAAATTAAAAGAGATGGAACAAAATGAAACAGATGTCATCGAGTGAAAACATAAAACTAAAGATTGTTGATTATATTGGTGAAACAAGCAAATCTATTGGTACTAAATTTAATCTTCCAGCTGCAGATATACAAAAAATTTTTAGGGCAGATTATAGTTTAAATTTTATTTATTCTGAAAAAAATGATGTGAAAACCAATCTTGAAAAATATTTAACAGATTATCTTTCGCTCGTTAGAAAAAATATAGTAAAAACGTATTCTGTTGATGATGTGATAGTTTCAAATATTATAAATAATACACATAGAGAAGAATATGATATTGCTGTATTGTCTCGTTATTCTTTAGCGAAATTAAAAGAGATATGTAGAGTAAAAAAATTAAAATACTCTGGTACCAAAGACCAACTATTAATGCGTATAACAGGTAATGAAAATATAGCTCCTACAGTGATGGTTCCTGTTATTACAAAAGTTTCACCTTCATCAAAAAAACGTCCTCCAACAGCAGTAATATCTAAAATTAAAAAACCATCAATGAAGATATCAAAAAATAGTTTTGGTAATTATGAACATAAAGAAACATCTTTAGTTTTTAATGTGGCTCTGAAAAAAGTTATAGGAGTTCAAGAAGAAGATGGGACTATTTCTCCATTAACAGACGATGATATACAACGATGTAAGCAATATAAATTTGACTATGTTCTTCCAAAAAATCTTGATAAATATAATACATTAAACAACGTTTCTGTAAAAGAACTTGACGATATAACAATTACGAAAACATCATCTTCAATATCAAGTGATGATGAAGATAGTAGCAGTGATATTGATTCTGATGATGAAGATTCTGAATAAATTTTTAATAAAAATTTATTGAATAATTAAGGTTGATAAAGACGAGATTTCGGAACAGTATTCATATACGCTCTCATCATATCTTCTTGTGATGGTGGCTCTCTCATCGGCTGTTCTCTCATCGGCTGTTCTCTCATCGGTGGCTCCCTCATCGGTGGCTCCCTCATCGGTGGTAATTCTCTTTGTTCCCTCATTAATTGTGGCCTAACAGATAGATTATTTCTCGTCGTAGTTTGCTCTCTCATAGGTAATGTTTCTCTTGTTATATATGACTCTCTTCTTTCCATCATCTGTGGCTGTTCTCTTAATGGTTGCTCTCTTCGTTCCCTCATAGATGGTTCTCTCATAGATGGTTCTCTCATAGATGGTTCTCTCATAGATGGTTCCCGCTGTTCCCTCATAGGTGGTTCCCTCATCAAAGGCTGTTCTCTCTGATTTCTCATCGGAGGTGCTTCCCTCATCGGAGGTGCTTCCCGTAAAGGCATTGATACTATTTCCGATTTCTTTGAAAATGTTGAAGGGGTTTCTTCATCTTCTTTTTTATACCTCTTTACAGTTGTTTTTACTGTATTAATATACGGAAGAAGATCTCCATATAAAGATTCTGTTATTCTTCCTTTGTCGTATAAAAATGTGTAAATTTTTTGTATCAATGGTTCCATACATTCAAAATCTCTCGAAACTTTATTTTTGGAATATAGCTTTCCAACAGGTTCAAAGTATTTATACCCAGTTTCCTCACCATCATCTAATAAAAGTAATATGACACTCTTTCTCTTTTTAATATCGTCTTTTGAAAGAATAGAATATGGAAGTCGTGTATCTCCACTTATTAAGTAAATATCTCTATCAACAATATTAGATAATAAAGATAACGTTGATTTATCAAATGTTAATGAAAATGGAATGTTTGTTTTTATTCTATCTACTATAATTGTTTTTGCTTTTATTAAAATTTTGTTGAACAGTTCTATCATATATTTTGAATAGGCTATTTTTTTATCCATGGATAAAATATTTTTATTTTTTGTAAATACAGTATTTTCGATACTTACTTTAATATATTTGTTGATAAAAGGTATTGTTTCGTGAATAGGTAGAGTGTTAGAATCATCAAACGCTGTTGGAACAACATCAGATGCTACTAATTGAAATTCTGTAGCATGAAAAACTATATCTAATTTATTTTGAGGAGGTAAATCTTTTTCATCATTTTCATTGATATCCACCATGTCATTGACTCTATATTCAGCATTTTTAATTTTACCATCTTTAACATATCTATAAACGTTTGCGATAATATCTTTAACGAGTTCCTCGAATTCTATTTTTGTTGAAATTTTATCCATTTTTTCCACTAATATTTTATCTGTTATTTTTTTCTTTATTGAAGTTATTATATTATCTATCTCTCTAGTTTTTTCTACGATAGAGAAAGAATTAAAATCGTTGTTACTTGCGTATAGTATCGAATGTACAAAATTGTATTTTGAATCAACCATTCCAGTTCGCACCAATATATCGCCACATTCTATAGGACTACAAAATACTTTAGTTGTATTAATCTGCAGAGGAGCTAGTTTAGAAAACTCACTGTTCTTTACCCCCTCTTCATCTTTTGTTTTCAAATCAGTCATTTGAAAACATTCAATATCTATTTAACTTAAAAGAACGTATATTTCTAAAAATTATAAATTTAAATGTTTGACAAAAACAAACAAATGTCGAGAATCAAATCTGAAGTGGATGAAATTAAAGCGATTGATAGAGAACTAAAAAATTTAAGAGAGAGAGGAGCTGCATTAAGAAAACGAAAAGTGGAATTGGAAGCATCCATAGCAGATTTTCTAAAATCAAAAGAGCAAATAGGTGTTCAAGATGGAGATTCCAATATTATTCTTGATGAAAAACTAAAAGTTGGGCATAAAAAAGCTAAAGATAAAGATAGTGACGCTCTTTCTGTTCTTAAAAAATATGGAATTCGTCACGCTGATGATGTTTTAAAAGAAATTTTAGAAGCTAGAAGAGGTGAACCGACAACAGTTACGAAAATTAAAATTCAGCGAGTTAAAAAATAAAAATGTTTTCACATAAAATATTTTATAATAAATGGCTAAACATACGGCAGTATTAAGAAGAAGTACAAAGAAAGATAAAAAATATATGGTTACTATTGATGGGACAAAAACTATACATTTTGGTGCCAGAGGAATGTCTGATTATACAAAACACAAGGATTCCGCAAGAAAAGGTCGTTATTCTTCAAGACATAAGAGAAATGAAAATTGGTCATCTAGTGGAATTAAAACAGCTGGGTTTTGGAGTAAAAATCTTTTATGGAATAAACCAAGTTTAGCAGAAAGTATAAAATCAACTTCACGTAGATATGGAATATCAATACGTAGAGGTGGTTCTTCATCGAGAAGCAAATCAAGACGTTCAAGACGTTCAAGACGTCGTTCAGCAAAACGTTCTTCAAGACGTTGATAAATATTTTTAAAATATTTATCAAAAATGAAAAAAATTAATTCTTCCAAAAATAAGAAAATGTCTCAAATTGTTCGTTCATCTCTTTACGATCACGGTGAAAATATCGTTCTCTCATCATCAAATCAAGGCCTCGACCTATTTTCATCACATGATGTGACAGAAGATTCTCATGAAGTTGTAAAGCTATGTCGAAGTGTTATTTTTTCAGGAGATAATTTGGTAAACGTTTCTTTTCCGTACACAAAAGAATATACTGAAGATATGAAAGATGAATGGAAAACTCTATTTTCTCTAAAATATAAACTTTTTTACCCTTCATATGAAGGGTGTATCGTACGGGTATTTTTTGAAAAAGACCAATGGTGGTATGTCACAAACCATAAGCTAAATGCGTTTGATAGTCACTGGGGGTCACAAAAATCATTTGGTGAGATGCTGCTTCAGACATGCACAAAGGAAGAACTTGAAGCATCTCTAGATAAGACCAAACAATACACATTCCTAGTTCGATTTAATTCAGAAAATGCAATGGTATGTCTTCCTTCATCAGATGAATCTCCTGTATTTCATGTTGGAACATTCTGTGTTAAGAACGGAACATACACTTTCTCCCCATTCGACACATGTCTGATACCACATCCTACCGTTCTAGATCTGAAGTCCGAATCTGACCTTCTCGAGTTTATGTACTCAACATCTCATCGTAAGGTACAAGGAGTTGTTTGCCTATCAGGAACACCAACATCTGTTGATAACGAATGGTCTAATCTTCAAGTATTTAAAGTTTATTCAGCCCCGTATTCTCGCGCATCATCTCTTCGCGGATCTACAGTCGATCCAAAAACTCGCTATATTGAACTATACCAAAAAGGTTCTCCTGACGAATTGAAAGAATATCAAGATCAGTTTTCAGAACACACCGAAACTTTTTATGAAATGCGAAATCGACTTCAGGAAATTTGCCAATTCATCTATAACTCATATGTTGCTCGATATATTCTTAAACAACAGGTAGTTGTTCCTCCGCAAGAATTTTCTGTCATGAAAAAATGCCACGAATGGCACCACCAAAATATGGTAACTAATAAAATTAATCTCTCAAAAGTTGAAGAAATGCTGAAATCTCAGCCAACAGATGTAATTTCTCGTATGCTTTTTGTTGAAAAAGAGAAACGTATGATGAAAGAATCCCCGATCAAACCAAAAACTACATCACCGTCGTAATTTTACAAAAATGAATATTTCCTTTTTATTTCAAAAAAAGGAAATGAGTGAAAAACAATGCCGTCAGGTGTTTGCATCGTGGTTCAGGGCAAATTCTCTAATCGATCACCAGATAAACAGTTTTAATCACTTCATTCTTCATGAATTACCAGAAGCAATTTCTTCCGAACGTGTTTCCCTTGACGGTAAATATTCTCTTGAATTTTTTAATGCTGAAGTTAAATCTCCTACTCTGGGCGATTCTCTCATGTATCCTCATGATGCTCGCAAATTTAATCTAACATATGCAGCATCTGTGTATTGTAGTGTAAGGGAAACTAAAAAAGACGAGAATGATAAGGATATAGTCACAATATATGATAAAGTATGTATATGCCAAATTCCAGTGATGACTCGCTCGGTAGTTTGTAATTTGACAAGTTCTTCTGTCAAACATATAGAGTGTATACATGATGATGGAGGAGTTTTTATCGTCAAAGGACGTGAAAATGCATGCGATAGGTTGCTTACATCTCAGGTAAGGGCAGCACACAATAATCCGATGATTTTTGAATCTGATGAAAAAAAATATTCTTACTCTGCGGAAACTCGTAGTATTTCTAATGCAACAGGACATTCAGTTCTTTCAAAAATTTATATTACAAAAGATAATCGTCACATCACGATTTCAATTCCTCGGTTGAAAGAGAATGTACCTGTTGGATGGATTTTCAAAGCGATGGGATTCACTAGGATTGAAGATATTAGGAGTCTTATCGGATTGGGTGATAAAATTATCATAGAGACAAAAGATGTCATGCAATTTATAGAATGGGATTGTGCTAATATTTCTACACAAGATGAAGCTCTTGAAACTCTTTCTAAAAAAACTGTAGATATTACAAGCAATGTGATTACTACCAAACAAATTATTGATAACGATATCTTTCCACATCTTGGTGTGTCTTCAACTGCAAAGGAAAAGGCTATTTTTCTTGGGTTTATCATCAACAAGCTTCTACTCACTGTCTCTAAAAAACGAAAATGTGACGATCGGGATAACGTCTGCAATAAACGAGTAGAAGCAGCAGGAACTCTATGCGCAGCTATCTTCACTCCAATGTTTAAAAAATCTCTAACACAACTAAAAGATACGTATCTTGAGAAACGTGTTCAGATTCTTGATGTAATAAATCATCTCATAAAAGCCACACAGTCGATAACAAAAGTGTTAACTCAATGTTTCTCCACTGGTAATTGGAGTTTGCCTAACACATCATATTCACGTGTAGGTGTATCGCAATTGCGTGATTGTATGACATGGGCTGCAACTCTGTCGATTGCACGTCGCGTCATTACCCCAGTAGCAAAAGTTGGAGGAGGTGTTAATGCTGCAGTTCATCAAATCCATCACTCTCAGTGGGGGTTTGAATGTCCGAATGAAACACCAGAAGGTAAAAAGGCTGGTGTTGTAGCAAATATGGCAATTTTTGCAGGAATCACTCGGAAACTTAATTTTATTATCGTACGGCAAATTATAGAAAACAAATGTAAGAAACTTATCCATACTAAAAATGTCAATATTGAAGATATTCCTTCTCTCGTTCGAGTTTTTCTAAACGGATGCATAATCGGATTTACTTCAAATCCAGTAGGACTTGTTAAAAATATTCATGCTCGGCGTCTAAAAGGAGAACTACATTCTGAAATATCTGCGTGTTTTAATATAACTGATAATATAGTTTTAATATTTTGTGATGAAGGTAGGTTTTATCGTCCAGTGTTCCTTGTTGATAATTCTAGTGAGGAAAAAGTTAAGGGGCAAAATTACACACGTTCATCTCTATATATTGAAGATGATGAAGAAGAGTTCGATTGGAATGAACTTGTCAAATCAGGAGCTATAGTGAATATAGATTGTTATGAGCAACAAGAAGCTTATATTGCAATGTATCCTTCACGTTTGAACCATCCTGATTATCGAGCATCTGGAGAATCTTTTACACATTGTGAGATTCGACCTGAAGTAATTCTTGGAGTGATTGCTTCAATGATTCCTTGGCCTGATCATTCACAATCTCCTCGCAATACTTATATCTGTTCTATGGCTAAGCAAGCTATTGGCATTCCTTTTCTCACATATCGTCATCGAACAGATACAGTAAAAGTAATGCATAATCCTCATAAAGCCATCGTATCAACTCTTGCTTCACGGTGTATTGGGTATGATGATATGCCAGCAGGAATGAATTGTATAGTTGCAATTATGGCTGCGGGGTAGATTCTGCCCCTGTCACAGTAAAAGCTGTGGCAAGTGTGCTTGTGGCACGCGACGTCTTCAAATTGCAGGGAACTCCTTATTTAGAACATATTTTTCCCATGTTAAAGGTTGTGTAATCATATTTTGCCGGTTTTTCCAAAATTTAAAAGCTTTTTTATAATGATCAATAATAATATCATAAATTATTTTATTTGTTTTGCTTTGGTTCTCTAAAATAAAAGTTGGACGTAAATTACTCCAATGACAACTATAATCTTTAATATTTTCTTCAGAAAATGCTGTAATTGGAACTATGTGGTCGACATGCCACACAGTTCCATAATTAGCGAATGACATTTCTTCAGAAAATAAATTTTCGAACCATTGTAAAAACATTTTGTTTGAACATCCGATTAAATTTATATAATCATCCGTTATAGTTTTTCTATGGAGAATTCTATTTATTTTACCTCTTAATGCAGCACCCAATTTAAATATTGGATCGTTCTCGAGTCGTTCTCGCATTCGAACAGTTGCATTTTCAGTAATTATTTCTCTATTTAAAATATTATAATAATGATTATATTCAGAAATTTCTTGTTGATGTTCTTGTTTATATTGTTTATTATATTGAGATATTCGCTCTTTATTAGCTTTTTTATAATCTCTGCATCTTTGTCTTGCTCTACATACTACGCATGGATTATCGATATTTTGGTTACATTTGCATATTTTTGGAGGCATTTATACACCTTTATACAATTTTAAATAAAATATGATTCTAAAATTATTCATGTTACTAAAGATGATAAGTAATTATCATCTGGCCGAAGGGAAACTTATCGGGTACAGTAAAAACACATGAATAAAAAAGGACAATCCGCAGCCAAGCTTCCTACAGGTGTTGAGGAAGAAGGTTCAACGACTTTATGGAGACGGGGGATATAGACCATGTTATATCCCTCAAGAGAAAGTCTAAACCCACTAGTAATAGTGGTCTTTCGTAGCCTTGTGTTACCCACAAATGAATATATGAGTATGTTCTTTGTAACACAAGTCGAAAATTGACATCCTATGACCCTCAGAAGAAATACTGAGGAGAGGAAGGTACGCATCTTTGTGGTACGCCAAACCAAAGATGCTTGCGAATCAAGAAGACTCCCTTGTTGTAAGCAAATCAGCAATTGATAGGGGACTTCTTCAGCTTTCAGCAATTCATACTATTTCAGACACCAACATGCCTTCTGAATCAAGTGCCGAAGATACTTTCTGTGTTCCTCCTCTTTCATCAGCGATGGGAATTAAACCAGATGAAGAAGGGTATTTTAAGAGGAAAGTTGGTGCTAATTATAGCGCTCTTGACGAAAACGGATTTGTTCGAAAAGGGACTCGTGTATTCGCAGGAGATGTAGTTATTGGAAAAATAACTACGTCAACTTCTAAAAACGGAATTACAATAATGAAAGATTGTTCTAAAGTGTTACAATCTGATGAAGGTGGAGTTGTTGACAGGGTAGATGTATTCTCCTCTCCATCAGGATATAAAACTGTTAATGTTGTTATCTCAACGCTTCGAAATGCTATTGTAGGCAACAAACTTGCATCGCGTGAAGGGCAAAAAGGAACAATTGGAGCTACGATACGTCAAGAAGATCTCCCGTTTACAGCAGAGGGAATTGTTCCAGATATTATTATGAATGCTAACGCTCTTCCATCTCGTATGACGATCTCTCAAATTATTGAATCTGCATTTGGAAAAGCATGCACTATAAACGGAAAATATGGAGATTGTTCACCGTTTACAGACCAATCGAAAACTATTGGTGATTTAGCAAAAGACCTTCTTCATAAATCTCGTTATCCTAAATCTGGAATGGAGCGTCTATATTCTGGATATACAGGTGAAATGATCGAATCGTCTGTTTGTATTGGAGTTACAGTATATTATGCTCTCAAACATATGGTTGAAGATAAAGCTCATGCTCGTAAAACAGGTAAATATGTTGCTGATACTCGTCAACCCGTCGAAGGTCGCAATCGTGATGGCGGTATTCGTTTCGGAGAGATGGAACGTGATTGTATTCTTGCACGTGGAATGGCTGGATTTTTGGAGGAACGTCTATGCAAAGTAAGTGACCCTTTCAATATTCCAGTCTGTGTGTCGTGTAAAAACATCGCAAATTCAAAAGAATGTTCGTATTGCGGGTCTGCAAAAATCGAAAGGTATAATATGCCGTACGCATCAAAACTTCTTCTACAATTACTCAAAGGGTTTGGGCTGAAAATATCAGTCGAATAATTTTCAAATTCTATTATGATAATAGAATATATAAAAAAATACGTTATAAATAAATGCCAGTTTCACTTTCGGAACCTGAAGGTAATGATTTATTACTTACAATAACGAATAAAAATACACAAGAAGTAAAAAAATATGTTATTAAATTGTATAATAATATAGTCATGTTTAATTGTAATTTCGAAAAACATCTTATTGATGTTATTCTTACACACATCAATAAATATATATCTTCAAATAATTTATCTGCATGGGCATATATACAATTAGATGATGAAATGCTTAATCAAAATTTATTAAAACTTGTCGAATATGGATATGCACACCCATACATTTCATCAGTTTCTCCGTCAAATATGGAAATATATGATAGTATATGTTTGTCCCAAAAGAACGATCAAACAGATTCGAATTTAACAATTTATCAGATTGAATACGTTTTGGAAATGTATGACTCCGATACATGTTTTATGCAAGTAAAATTAGATTCAGACACGATAGAATTTTTAGAATCAACGACGAGAAAAGGATGGAGTAGAAATAAGAATGGTGGTACAACACAAAAAGAAATGTCAGGCAATTTGTCAGTTGTAGGAATGGAGAAGAATGATGATTCCCCGATTCATATTCTTCATTTAGACCAAGATTCTATCATTTTGGGAGAAGAAGAGTCGGTATCTGTTCCAAATTCAAAATATAATTTTCATTCACATCCTCATCAGGCATATGAGAAGAATAGGGTAGATAAAGCATGGCCTAGTTTGACAGATTATTTAGGGTATATTCATTTAGGTAGCTCTACAATTTTTCATCTTGTTACTACTATTGAAGGACTATATATTATATGTTTTGGAAAATATTGGAGCGATAAACTCCCCTCATTTTGTGGAAGTAAAACTAAAATCCAGAAATCAATTATAAAATTCCTCAAGAAAAATTATGATATAGATAGACATACAGATATGACTCCAGAAGAATGTGTAAAACATGTAAATAACATATTGTATAAGGGTTATCCAATTTTTATTCTTCAATATCACCAATGGAAAGATGCGGATAAAATTTTCAATATATATTATGCTAAAGATGATGGCAATTGTTTTTCTTGCCAATCAACACATGATATTTTTAATGAACATTATAATAAACATGAAACTAAACATAAAGAAAAATTTAATAAACATTCTCATAAACATTCTTCATAAAGAACAATGTCATTCTTTGTCAACCGTGTTCTCGATGCATGTTTACATAAATTATAAGAATTTATAAGCAAGTTATCAATATACTCTTCCATTTCTTTCTGTAAAATTATAAATACGTTCTTACTTATTTTAATTTCTTTAATATTTTTACGAATATATTTCTCAAAAACTTTTTTTGGATATAGTAAATCATCTTTAAAATTAAATTTAATTTTTTTAAGAATATCAGCTATCATCACAGATTTAATATTTCTTAAATCTTCTACACATATTAATAAATTAGAAAAATCACATTCTTTTAAAATCAAAAAAGATAATCTTTCAACGACTATAGAACAATATACAGAAACATGTTTTGTAAGAATATATCTTTCATTATTAATATCTCGTATAATTTTTTCACATATACAAGGAGGAAATATTAAACCTGCATGTTGCTGTCGATTATTTTCTTCAAAATTAATATCTAAATATTTATTCATCTTATAGTTAACATTTTCAGTTAACATATTAGCTATATCTTCTTTAAAAAATAATTTTAGAGATGTTTCAAAATGTTGTTCTCCTAATGTTTTCTTTTTTGTTACATTAACGACGTTACATGATGTCAATGTTATTTTCTTAACAAAATGTATGAGAAGTAGATTCATCGCTTGACACGCTTCATCACTTATCTTTAAATTCGAATTTAAATTTTTACAGATTGTTACAAAGTATTTTGTAAATTTTCTCGTACGTTTCACCTTTCCAAAAGTATGTTCATGTCGAATGATGTTTTCCATTTTCATAAGTTTTTTGCGTTTTAAATAAATCTTATAATACAATAAATGGGGAGTGCCGAATCTTTACCATCCCATTCTGTCATTGAAGAATCATCTCCTATCGAAACATTTTTATCTAAAAATAGCGATAAACAGAAGTTATCGGTTACAATTGATAACATAACATCAATGTGGCCAATGATATATCAAGAAGAGAATCATGAAATTATGAGTAAATTCATTAAAATATATCAAGTTATTTTCAGAGAGATGCTTCTTAAATGCAGTCAAAAGAATTTCTCTGGATTCATTTGGTTTACATTACCAAAAGAAGATTCTGATAAGTACTTTGAAAGAATTTCAACAATATTTATTGGTAAATGTGCCGAAGAGAACCTCCCATTCGATTGCAAGAATCTGAAGGTGGGGACTGTTGAGATGAATAACAAGGCTCATATCTGTGTATATGTTGTTCCAGATGAGAAAGAGATATCAGTGTAAAATAAATTTATATTTTATTTGAAAATATAAATGGAACTTCTTGATTCTATTCCTCAACCATCAAATATGGTGATGTTAGGATTTGATTGTGTTGAAGAATATTTAAATATCCTTAAAGAAGAAGACTTACAGATATGCGGACTAGGAACGTTTCAACAATTATATTCTATATATCCCAACGAAATAAAATATGATTCATCAAACGATATGTTTAGAGCTTTAATTAATATTTGTATAAAAGCAGAATCTGACGATTATCTCTATAGAGATTTAAAATATAAGGATCTAACTAGGCAATATAATTTAGAATTGGAAATCTTGAATGTTTTAAACTGGAATGTAATAAAATCAACTGCCGAACGATATGCTTACGTTATTCTTTCTGAAGATTCTCGTATGCATCTAGTATATAAAATTTTATCTCTACGATTCTTATATGAAGAATTGGAATCTTTTTCACAAAAAGATTTAGCTTTTGCTGCAGTACGAATGGTTTTGACTTCATCAGAAGCTAAGAAATTTCCTCTTACGGAAACACAGATTGAATGCCTTAAAATTTTAATAGATAAATGTTTTGAAGAAATACCTGATGAATACAATCTTATTTATGAATATTTGAATGTGTTAACTTGTGATAAAGTAGGAAGTATCATTAAAACAATACGATCCGAAATACAGCCTACTTATAAAAATTTTCTTTCATCATCTATACATCATTATGTAGAAGGAAAAATATTAGGTTCGGGAACATACGGAAAAGTTTTTATTTCGAAAGATAGTGGTAATAACGAATATGCTGTAAAAGAATTCATCGGTCTTAAAACTCAAGAGGGTGTAGGAAATGGCGCATTATCAGAAATATCTTATATGCATCTTTTACATCATAAAAATATAGTTTCTCCTAAAGAGTATATCTTTCATGATGATAAATTATTTTTAATTCTAGAACTACTCGATACAACATTATATAATTATATACGCACTCATAAAGATTTAACAATAACAGAAATTAAATATATTATGAAAGAACTACTTGAAGGGCTTGCATATTTACATAAAAATAATATTCTTCATCGGGATATTAAAACAGAAAACGTATTGATAACTAATGACCTTAAAAAAATTAAATTGTCAGATTTCGGATTATCGAAAATGCTTCTTGACTATAAGTTAAATTCGCACGTTTGCACTCCGAATTATCGTCCACCTGAAATATTTTTTATGAAAGATTTATATTATGGGAAAGCGTTAGATATGTGGTCGATCGGGTGTGTTTTCGGAGAATTAATAATGAAACGAGTAATGTTTGCTACAGCAAAAAAAGATGCAGATGATTCTTTCTATCTAGAACAAATGTTCAGATTTTCTGGAATTCCATCAAGAGAAATATATAATGAATACTATTTTGAAAATTTTAAAAATGAGGAAAATTTACAAAAATATGATGAAGTAGTTGATTTGTGTAAAAGAATGAACTATAAGAAATGTATAATTCCAGACGATGCTGGAGATTTATTAATGAAATTTTTAAATATTGACCCAGCACAGAGAATTTCCGCCGAAGACGCTTTAAAACATCCATTTTTTGAAGAAGAATAATCCATTCTTCGAAGAAGAATAAAATGAATTATTTTCTTCTTTACGAAAACAAGAAAATGTGTCGTAAAATAAAAAGAGAAAATTATATAAAATGGATAAAGAGAAAACATGATATGCCTAACGTTATAGAATATTTTGCCGATGATGATATTGATTATAAATGGAAGAAGAATATCATATCATATTCTGCTATTATTTGGCAATATCCTCGTATCATAGATAGAAAAGGGTTTATACAATTTTATTCAAACGGTAGATTGTTAAAATATTAAAATGAATTATTTTCTTCTATTGCAAAAGAATGAAAATGTCTCGTAGATTTAAAAGAACGACGTATATGCAATGGGAAAATAAAAAACGCAAACATGATATGCCATATTGGATTAGTAGTTATGAGTACGAATGGACAAATACAATAGTATATTGTAACACACCTAACCATAATCTTTGCCCTATTATTAATCGAAAATCAGGGGTTTATTTTCATTTAGATGGGGAAATATTCCACTTTAGAAAATGAATTATTTTTCTCTTTACATAAAGATGAAAATGGCTACGAAAACTTCTGATGCTTATAGCGAGAGAACTTTTGTTCGGTGGATTGATTTCAGAAAGCATACCATGCCTAATTATATCATATACGATGATGATGGAGAAGTGACGTATTCATGGTTCAAAACATATGTTATCAAAAATATAATTGATAATAATCGTTACGCTGTTGAATATTATAGAAAATATTTTACTCTTGATGGACGTTGCGCAAAATGAATTATTTTTTCTCTTTACAAAAAGAGGAAATGGCTCCTCGTTCTCTCACACCTGAAGAAATAGAGCAGATTATTGATTTTATTACACCGAATAAATGCATTCCTCCAGCTATTGCAAAAAATGTCGTTGAATATTTCAAATCTCGTCTTCGTTTTCAACTAAAATCTATTAAGATATATTCTTCAATGATTCCAGAAATAAAAAAACTTATTATTCAACAGTATTATTCAAGTATGTCAATCCCTGGAACTTTAGAAGGTATCAATATGGCACAGAACATTGGTGAATCACACACTCAGAGTTGTCTTAACACTTTCCACAAAGCAGGGTCTTCCGAAAAACCAGTAAATAAAAATAGGTTTTCAGAACTTATTAACGCGTCTAAAAAAGTTAAAAATGCTTCATGTTTTATCTATTTTATTAATAATAATACAGATATACATAGTTTACGAACAACTATAGGTAATTCTCTTGTTGAACTTAAACTCAAAGATTTTATTATTGATGTTGAAAAATTTACAGAACCTCCTGAAGAAAAATGGATGGATGCTTATTCTGCTCTATATGGTGATGAATGGGAAAAGAATTCTTATGTTGCAGGTATAAAAATTAAGGTAAAAACAGATTTGCTATACGAATATAATCTAACATTTGACGATATTAAAGAACGACTATCTATGATATATGATGATGTCGAAATTATATTTTCTCCAGAACAGATTGGTGAAATAATTATATTCGTCTCAACTGAAGAACTACAGCCACCTCCTCCAACACATCCTAAAGCTGCATATATAAATGAGACCAATTATGTTGATATACATCTTGAAGAAGTTATTAAACCTAAACTTTTTTCTACTCATATGTTCGGAATTCCAAAGATTACGAATATGTTTTTTCTTAAAAAATCCGGAGAATGGTATGTTGAAACAGAAGGCAACAATTTTATTGATATTCTCTGTATGAATAATGTTGACACGAAAAAAACCATTTCTACAAATATTTGGGATATTTATGAAACTCTCGGTATTGAAGCTGCAAAACAGTATATGTGTGACGAATTTGAAGCTATCATGCCTAATATTAACAGTTGTCATTCTCAGCTACTCGTATCTCGAATGACTTTTTTTGGAACAATCGAAGCTGTTACACGTCATACAATGCAGAAAGGCGACTTATGGCGCGATGCTTCATTCGAAGAAACAGTCAAACAGTTCCTCGAGGCCTCTTTAACGGGTAGGGATAATCCAACTACGAGTGTTTCGGGTAGTATTGTGTGTGGTAATAAACCTAATATTGGAACGAATATCATGCGGCTTAAAGCTGTTATTGATGAATAAACTATCAAATAAATTATTTTTTGACGTTTCTCATGTTTTTCATTTTGTACAAAAAAATGAAAAAATGAATTTAGAGATAGAGCTATAAAAACAAATGTCAGCAGTCAATGATTTTGTAAAAAAATTCCTCGAAGCTAACGATCCTTCAAACAAACTCGTAAAAAATTGGAACAGTTCTAATGTTCAAAAAGAACTGGCACTTTGCATGAGTGCAGCTCCAAAATCTGCATCTGGAAAAGTAGTGAGAGACCCAAAACTGCCTAAGCGCCCAGCTAATGCATACACATTATATCAGCAAGATTCTCGTCAGGCAATCAAAGAGAGCAACCCTAAAATGTCTTCTGCAGAAATCATGAAAGCACTCGCTGAACGATGGAACAATCTCTCTGATCGTGAAAAACAGAAATACAACGATGCTGCAGCAAAAGATAAAGCTCGATATAATTCCGAAATGGAACATTATGTTCCAACAGCAGGTTTCCCAGCTCTGAAACCGAGACGTTCTACCAATCCTGATGCTCCAAAACGCAAACCATCAGTATATATTCTTTTTGCGTCGGAACAGCGAAAGAAACTTAAGGCTGACCATCCGGATTGGAGCGCAGATGCAATCAAAGCACGTCTTTCAGAACTCTGGACTGAAGCTAAATCTTCAGGAAACGTTTCATCTTCTTCATCTTCAGCTCCGTCATCATCAAAACAACGTTCTGCTTCAGCTCGTGATACTTCAGCTCGTGATACTCCAGCCCGTGATACTCACGAATCCGATGACGACGATGATGAGTCACAAGAATCATCAGAAGAGGAAGTAGAGATGTCAGAGGATGATGAATCACCTCCACCTCCGCCTCCAAAGAAATCTGGTGGGCGTCGTTAAAAATAAACTAATTTATTTATAATTATAAATAAATTATGCCTCAGGGTATTTTTAGTGATATTGATTGTTTTATGGATGAGAAAAGGTCTACATTCATTCCTTCTCGTATTCAAAAAGAAACAAAAGAGTATTTTATAAACACTATTATGAATTCTGATAAATTGACGGGACTTCTTCTCTTTCATAAATTAGGATCGGGGAAGACATGTACGTCTATTATTATAGCCGACTATCTTCTGCAAACAAATAGAATAGAACATGTTTATATTTTTTCTTCAGGGTCTTTAAGAAAAACATGGATAACAGAATATTGTGATACGTGTGGAACCGCTAGAAATATTCTTAAAAATAAATACACTTTTATCACCTATAATTTTAATATTAAAAATATTCCACCAATGAACAATAGTTTAATTATTATAGATGAAATACATAATATTATTAATGGCGTGAAGAATGAATCAAAATCTTTAATTATGATATACAACTCTATCATTAATGCGTTGAATCATTCTTCAAAAGTATTAGTTCTTTCTGGAACCCCTATCTACTCAAATACGTTTGAATGGAGTTTATTGGGTCACCTCTTATCCCCATTAAAATTTCCAGACCCTCGTTCTTCTACAAATAGAATTGATAGAGAATGGATGGAGAATATAAAACATTCTCCTGCGAAACTAAGAAAATTCAAACAAGATTTGCAAGGAGTTGTTTCTTATTATGAAGAATTAAACAATGAATTATTCCCATCTCTAATATATCATCCCCCAATTAAAATAGTTATGTCAAAAGAGCAAGAAGATAATTATTGGAGTAAATTACTTCTTGAACAAGGATTTAGATACCCACCGTCTCAAAATTTAGCAGAGGACAGATATAAACTTCTTTACCGAATGTACGTGATGTCTCACAAAAACGTTATTTCAAGAGCTGCTTCAAATTTTTTCTACCCTAAAGGAGTTGATGATATTATTCAAGAAACAGAGGCTGAAGCATATAAAAAGAAATTTCGTCCAGATACTTTAGTTTCTCAAGGCGGGTGGGTAGAACAAAGTTCTATTTCCATCAAAACATCATCAATGAAATTTCTTTCGATAATTCTTAATGTTGCAAATTTTACGAATGATAAACATGTTATTTACACATTTTTAAAACAGAAATCTGGCGCTATTCTTTTAAAATCTCTTCTTTCTCTTTGTAATATAACTTCTGAAATTTTTTCTGGAGATTTATCAGACACCACAAGAACATCAATATTAAAAAGATATAATTCTGAAAAAAATATAAGAGGAGATGATATTAGAGTGTTATTATTAACTGAAGCAGGAGGTGAGGGTATTTCATTAAAAGATGTGAAACATCTTCACATCACAGAATCTTCAAACAAAGTGGTTAAAACAACTCAAGTGATTGGAAGAATATCTAGAATGAATTCTCATATACGTTTACCCAAAGATGAAAGAGTTGTTAATATTTGGAGATATTGGAGTGTGTCTAATAGAAAAAATAAACCGTTCATTTTTGAAGGACATTCTTTTGAAAATAATGAAACGATTGATGAGATATTATATTATAAAAATATCGAAGAACAGAAACGTATAGATGAATTTCTTAATATATTGAAAGAGATATCTATTACATAAAATGAATTATTTTTCTTCTTTCCTAAAAAAGAAAATGGAGGAAGTTTACGATACGATATCTAAACGGTTTGATACGTCGAGGGTGAATATATGGAAATGTGTTAAATCGTTTCTTAGTGAATGTTCTTTTGCAAATAATGAAAGTGTTTTAGAAATAGCATGTGGAAATGGAAAGAATCTCTTATATGCTAAAAAATATACTCCTAACATCTATGGAACAGATATTTCTAAAGAGATGGTGAATATATGCAGAAAAAAAGGATTGAATGTTAGGAAAGAGGATGTGTTTTTTCCTACGGAAAATACAAAGTATGATTACGTTATGTGTATAGCTATGATACACCATCTTAAAACAAAGGAGGAACGTATCATTGCAATTTCAAACGTTTGTAAATATGCAAGGAATAAGGTGATCATTACTGTGTGGGCAAACACAGATTCTCGAGCTAAATCAGGAGCTGATCAGATGGTCTCTTTCGAGTATGAATTAAATAAATCTGTTGACAGATATTACCATTTCTTCTCTGAAGAAGAATGTAGAGAATTAGTTTCTTCTGCCACTAAAGAATTTTATATTTCGAAACTTTATAACGAACATGATAACATAATTATTTTTCTTGAGAGAAAATTGAATTAATTTT
>JACCDI012183993.1_pt1 | contig 59424 bp, 50 predicted proteins | sample 7442791 | NCBI WGS metagenome assembly JACCDI01 (sample SAMN15323434, study PRJNA562643) | freshwater metagenome | isolation source: river surface water | place: USA:Blue River Watershed | collected 2017-08-15 | reverse complement strand
GGGAGCAATCGCTCGAGAAGAATTTCACGGATGGCATTGTCGTGCTTCATCCCGGCAAGTGCATCTATGAGAGGTACTTCGCTGCGATAAGGGATCGAGGGCATCACTTATGTGCCTCGGTGACCAAGTCCTTTGTGGGTACCTTAGCGGCCTGGCTCATCGACGAGGGTCGACTCGACCCAAAGGCACCAGTCATTGAATGGGTTCCCGAGCTCGCGCACAGCGGATTTGCCCATGCGAGCGTCGATCAAGTCTTGCACATGACCACGGCAATTCGTTACGACGAAACCTATGCAAATCCTGAAGCAGATATTTGGAAGCACTTAAAAGCAGGCGGTGTATTTCCTCGCTCAGCGAACGATCAAGGACCAGGGAGCTTTACTGACTACCTGCAAACCGTTGTTCAATCTGGCATTCATGGCGAGCAATTCGCCTATCGCACACCGAATACAGATGTTTTGAGCTGGATACTCAAACGTGTTGCGAATCAATCTTTGAGCGATATGATTTCGGAACGTATTTGGCAGCCCATGGGCGCAGAACGAGACGCGGCCATGCAAATTGATACCTTAGGATTTGAATTTGCTGGCGGTGGCCTGCTCGCAGTCTTACGTGACCTTGCTCGGTTTGGTGAAATCATGCGTATGGGAGGTAAACAGGCAAATCAGCAAATTATTCCGAAGTCAGTCGTCAACGCGATTTGCAAGGGCGGTGACCAGGCAAAGTTTAAGCCTGCCGGCTATACAAGTTTGCCCGGATGGAGCTACGGCTACATGTGGTGGCACGCCCATGATGATCATGAGGTCTTCACTGCGCGAGGCGTACATGGTCAAACTATTTATATCGATCCAAAAGCGGAAATGGTCATAGCGCGTTTTGCGAGTCACCCAATTGCAGCCAATGTGCAAATCGATCCGCATTCGCTACCCGCCTATCGGGCTCTTGCTAAGCACCTGCTTCGCGAGGGTTCATAGCGATGTCAGATCTGCTTTTTAGATCAATCGTCGAAAAACTTCGATTACCGATTATTCAAGCACCGATGGCTGGCGGCCCCTGCAGTGTTGAATTCGTTGGGAGTGTTCTAAAAGAAGGGTTGATTGGAAGCTTTGGCTTTGCATACAGCAAGCCCGAGACTATCGTTGATGAGTTGAGTAAGGTACGCAGCATTCACAAGGGTCCAGTCAATGCTAATTTCTTTATGTTCAACCCACTTGAAGCCCCCGCAAAGGCCGACCTCGATGAAGCGGTTCTTGCTTTGCAAAGACTTGCCTGTTTGGAGCAATCAGCCGAAAACGAGAGTGACGGACAAAAGCTTTTTGAAGATCCCGAGCAAAAGTATTCTCAAGCTGCTGCAAAAGCGTTTTTTGACGATTCTGCGAAAAAGCTCTTTACCCCGCCCTTTTTTCCTTCGCTCGAAGCTCAGCTCGATACGCTGTGGACGTCACCGCCTGATCTTTTAAGTTTTCACTTCGGCTTACCACCGAGTTGGGTGTTCAAAAAAGCGCAACAATTACAAATCCCTGTTCTGATTACAGCAAGCTCAATTGATGAGGCTTTGGCAATCGACCAAAGCGGAGCGTCGGCCATCATTGCTCAGGGTATCGAAGCCGGAGGGCATCGAGGTTATTTTGACCCAGAGACATTGAGTGATCCGTTAGATGGTTTGCCAACGCTCGATCTCGTCGAAGCGATGGCAAAACGAGTCAAGTTGCCAGTCGTCGCTGCCGGCGGAATAATGCAAGGAGGAGCCATTCGCGAAGCGCTTCGCCGAGGTGCTTGCGCGGTTCAAATGGGTACCGCCTTTCTTGCTTGCCATGAAAGCGGGGCAAGCAAGGAACACAAGCAACTACTTACCCAAGAGCCTCACCGTGGAACCGTCTTCACCAAGGCGTTTTCGGGACGCTACGCGAGAGGGCTTAGTAATCGATTTACTGAGGCGATGAAAGATAGCCCCGTACTCGCCTTTCCTCAGCAAAACAGTCTGACAGGGGCGCTGCGTCAGCGCAGCGCCCAAATCGGCAACCCAGAGTATCAAAGCTTGTGGGCGGGTACTGGCTACCGATATTGCCGGGCAGAGTCAGTTAAAGACCTTGTTGATCGCCTAGAAGCCGGCTACCACGCCGCTGAAAAGCGTGATCGCTAAGCGAGCTAGCTCACTAGGCCGCCTTTCGAAGTTCAAGTGCGTCATCCCTAGGCTTCGACGCTTCGTTTGTGCCTTGGATGTTCTTATTCGCAAACGACGAATCCCCATGTTGAGGCATTCTACGGATCAGATCGTCGAATGCGCCTAGGGCTGCTTTCGCACCATCACCTGCTGCGATGATAATTTGCTTAAATGGCGTTGTGGTCACATCCCCGGCGGCAAATACTCCCTTCAGACTCGTTTGTCCTTTCGCGTCAACGATGATTTCGCCTTGGGCATTCAGCTCAAGCGTGCCTTTAAGCCATTCTGTATTAGGAACTAGACCAATCTGAACGAACACGCCCTCCAAGGCCAAACGGTGTTCAGTGCCATCGCGCTGATCTATGTAAGTCAAGGCGGAAACAACACCGTCGTCACCCTCAATGGCCCGGGTCATTGCGCCAGTGACTACCTCGACATTATGTAACGAACTGAGTTTTTCAATCAGCACTGCATCGGCTTTGAGATTCGGTGCAAACTCCAATAAGGTCACCTGCGATGCCAGCCCTGCAAGGTCAATCGCAGCTTCGACGCCAGAGTTTCCACCACCAACCACTGCAACACGCTTGCCCTTATAAAGTGGGCCGTCGCAATGCGGGCAATAGGCAACACCCTTATTTCGATAACGCTCTTCGCCAGGAATACCCAATTGCCGCCAACGTGCCCCGGTACTAATCACAAGGGATCTGGCTTCTAGCTGTGCGCCACTTTCTAAGTCAATTTGCACCAAACCTTCCCCTTTATCGGTCGGTCGGAGCTTTTTGACACGTTGCATGGTTATCAGATCAATATCGTAAGTTTTCAAATGATGCTCAAGCGCCGAAGAGAGTTTTGGCCCATCAGTCAATGGCAGGGATATAAAGTTTTCAATCGCCATGGTGTCGTTTAATTGACCACCCAGACGATCGGCGACCAGGCCTGTTCGAATGCCTTTACGAGCAGCATAAATAGCCGCTGAAACGCCCGCAGGGCCGCCGCCAATTACTAGCAAGTCGTAGGCTTCTCGCTTTGACAAGCCTATGGCCTGCTCAGCGGGCAGACTTTGATCTAATTTAGCGAGGATTTCGCTGAGGCCCATCCTGCCCGAACCAAAAAACTCACCGTTCAAATAAATGGACGGGACTGCCATAATTTTTCGCTCATCGACTTCACCTTGAAAAAGTGCGCCATCAATCACAACAGTCTTAACCGCAGGATTGATTAAGGCCATCAAGCTCAGTGCCTGCACCACATCCGGACAGTTATGGCATGAAAGTGACATGTACACCTCAAAGCGAAAGCTGCCCTTTAAGGATTTAATCTGTGCGAGCTGTGATTCAGCAACTTTGGGCGGATGCGCACCCGCCCATAGCAAGGCAAGCACTAGCGAGGAGAACTCATGGCCAAGCGGAATAGCTGCAAAACTTAGTGCTTGCTCTAAAGCATTCTCACCAGCCATCGCATCTTGTCGAATCGAAAAGGAGGGTTTACGTATGTCGCTGCCATCAAAGGACAAGCGAATCTTGTCTGAACTCGATTGAAGGGCTTGTAAGAGTTGCTTCAGTTGATTGCTCGCAGCAGTCTCATCAAGACTCGCTTCAATAGCGACAGGGTTTTTGATCGACTGCAAATGCTGTTTGACTTTTTCTAACATCGATTGTGTGATCATTTCTTTATCCTTTTCGAAAAGTTATGATGTACTTTTCCAGGCCTCAGACTTGACCGCAGACCGCATGTACGTTCAAGCCTGATGCGTAATGCCGGCGACGCGCTTAGATCTTGCCAACCAGGTCAAGGCTTGGCTCGAGGGTTTCAGCGCCAGGCGTCCACTTGGCGGGGCAGACTTCGCCCGGATGTGCTGCTACATATTGAGCCGCCTGAACCTTGCGCAACAACTCCTTGGCGTCACGACCAATGCCGTTATCATGGACTTCGCAAAGTTTGATAATGCCCTCGGGATTGATCAAAAAGCTGCCCCGTAAAGCCAATCCTTCCTCTTCGATCATGACCCCGAAGTTCCTTGTGATACGACCCGTTGGATCGCCGACTAAGGGGTAACGTACCTTAGCGATTGTTTCGGAGGCGTCATGCCAGGCTTTGTGCGTGAAGTGGGTATCGGTCGATACGGCATAGATTTCAACGCCCAAAGATTTAAAGGTGTCATAGTGATCTGCGAGATCGCCCAGTTCAGTAGGACAAACAAAGGTAAAGTCCGCGGGATAAAAGAAAACAATCGACCATTTACCTTTGAGACTTTGTTCGCTGACTTCGACGAACTTTCCATGATGGTAGGCGGTTGCTTTAAATGGCTTGACTTCGCTATTGATGATTGACATGTTGGTGTCCTTAAATGTGTTGTTGAGGAGGAGAGGCTGCCCAGGTTCTGAGCAAGCACGTAGCGAAGTTTGAGCGCCGCCTCTTAATCGGTCCAACAAATCATTTTTATTAGTTCCATCGATTTTTTCGATATATCTATGACAAATCTTGTGATGACATGGAAGGAATGGGCTCAGGCCGATGCGATGGCCTTGTCGCAGGGCGTCGTCAACGGTGAATTCAGCCCTCGCGAACTTGCCCAGCAGGCGAGAGAAGCCATACGGGCCTTAAACCCAAGCTTGGACGCTGCCAGAGAAGTTTTCGATGACGCAGTCGACGACCCACTGATTGACGGCATGAATCCGCTGGGGGCTTTTAAGGGCGTTCCATTTTTAATGAAAGATCTCGGCCCCACAATGAAGGGACGATTGCAGGAAATGGGATCTCGCTTCATGCAGGGTAAGCGCTCAAATGCCGATAGTTTCCTCACCCAGAAGATTCGCGCAGCAGGCTTGAACATCATCGGACGAACCAGTACGCCCGAGTTTGGGGTGTGTAGTTCGGCGGAAAACCCCGCCATTTGCATCACCAGAAACCCTTGGGATACCGCCTATAGCAGTTGCGGCTCCTCGGCAGGAAGCACCGTCTTGGTCGCAGCCGGCGCAGTGCCGATGGCTCACGCAACCGACGGCGGCGGATCGATCCGAATTCCCGCAGGCTTTAATGGCAATATCGGTATGAAATGTTCGCGCGGGGTTTTTTCAATAGCACCTGCACTTTCAGACCTCACAGGCCTTGTGTCGACGCAAGGATGTATTAGCCGAACCGTACGCGATACAGCGGCTTGGATTGATCACTGCCGAGGTGGAGCGCCTGGCGAGTTTATGCCTTTTTGGCAACCCGAAACATGCTATAGCGATCTCATCAAGGCAGATCCACCGCGACTACGCATCGCCTTGTCGACCCGATGGGGGCCCTATGCTGCCGAAGCAGGCCTTTGCCAAGAATTAGAGCGTTCTGCAAAGCATCTTCAAGACCTCGGACACCATATCGACTGGGCTTTGCCGGACGTCGACTATGAAATGGCCTTTGAAGCGCAAACTTTTTGCTACATCTCCAATTTTGCGCAAGTGATTAGTGGTCATTTGAAAGCGAGACAGCTCAAAGAACCACCAGCCGATTACATCGAGCCCATCAATCGATTAATTTGGGAGACGGGAAAAGATTTTTCTTATAGCGATCGTTTTGCCATGCAAGAGGTTTTCAACACAACAGCACGACGTTTTGGTGCATTTTTCGAGTCCTGGGACATTATTTTGACTCCGATCACAGCTCAGGAAACCCCTTTAATCGGTCAACGCGACCTGCTGACCACAAGCACCGAGACCGATGTGTATGCATGGTTTCACCGACTTTGGAAGGCCTTTGCTTTTACGCCCCTGAGCAATCTTTGCGGCATTCCTGCCATCTCAATGCCGATGGCTCAGCAAACCAGCGGCCTTCCGTTCGGCATCCAGGCACAAGCCAAACAGGCCAACGATGGCTTACTTCTACAACTCGCGGCGCAGATCGAACGCTCGCTTGCTGGCCGCTGGAACCAAGGACAAAAACCCAAGGTTCATGTGCAAAACCTAGGGCGATAAGCTAGCTTCTCGCGATGGTGTAATTGTTGACTCTGAGCATTTTGCACATCGCCTTCATGTTTTCGACCGTCGGCGGTATCTGAGCGCTACGGATTCGTTGCTTAAGTTCTTCGGTCCTATAAATCATGCCTTTCTGGCTTGCCACGGTACGACAAAGATTTTCTGTAACCGTTTTTGCAACGCCAGGACGACTGCTAACCACCTTAACGAAAGCAGGCGCCGGAAGGAACAAAAGCTGACCTGACTCCTCGCATTCGAGCGATGCTGATCTCGGCTGGCCGTCGATGAGTCCAAACTCACCAACATGAGCCCCTTTCTTGAGACTAGCCAGAACCTTCTTGCTCATGAGCCCACTTCGACTCAAGACGTAAACCCGAAACGAACCCGACAGTACGACATACATGCCATCTGGATCATCGTCTTCGCCAAAAACCTGCTCACCGGAAACAAACGCTCTCGTTCTGGTGACTAGCATGACCTCGGCTAAGTCCTCTCCCGACATGCCGTCAAAAAACGGAACTTCCGAAATAGGCACGGCCATGGGCACTCACTCCATCCAAATCAACCTGGACCTGTTCCATCGTTGAACGCAAGAGCGCTCAATTCACTAACAGGCTTCTAGCCCCAACTTTAGCGCAGATCAGCCTGATCAGGGTCGAAGGGCTTATTGCCAGATGCCAGTGGCAGGGCCGCACTTGCAGCCGCGGCCTTGAAAGAAATGGGTTACTTGCATGTTCAATCGATTGCGCCAACATCCAAATCAGAAAAATACTTTAACGTTGCATCGATGCCTGGCTATCAATCCATGCCCTGAGCGCTCCAGCGGGTAAAGCGCCTGCCTGTCGGCTAAGTTCGCGGCCATCCTTCCACAACAAGAGTGTGGGAATGCTTCGAATGGCAAAGCGAGCCGACAGCTTCGGGGCCAGGTCCGTGTTGATTTTGACAAAGCGAATGGCAGGTAATTGGCTTGCCACGAGCTCAAACTGTGGCGCCATCGCTTTGCAAGGACCACACCATTCGGCCCAAAAATCGACCACCATGAGCCGCTTGCTATATTGTTCAAAACCTAACCAGTCACTTTCACCGATCGGGAGCACATGACCCTCGAAGATTGGTTGGCGACAGCGGCCGCAGGTCATGTCCTCATCAAGGCGGCTCTCAGGGATGCGATTTTTGGTCTGGCAGTGTGGGCAGCTAAGTAGCATAGGCAATCCTTTATTGAAATAAACATTGGGGGCTGACTTGCAAAACTCAAGACCTTGGCCCGTCCCTTTACACCTTAATGCGGATCTTGAGATGAACGCTCGACATGAGGTCTGCGTGGGACTAGGATGTCTCCTGCGAGGTTTGCCTAGACGAACCCGCAACCAGTCAACCTAGGGAGAATTGATATGAACCATCGGATGCGTTTCGGGATATTTCTTGCACCATTTCATAAGCCTGGGATCAACCCCACACTTGCACTTGAACAGGATCTGGAATTGATCCAATGGTTAGATCGGTGTGGCTACGATGAGGCCTGGTGCGGCGAACATCATTCAGCAGGGAGCGAAATTTCAGCCAGTCCCGAGTTGCTGATCGCCGTTGCCTCGCAGCGCACAAAATACATCAAGCTTGGTACTGGCGTGGTCAGCATGAGTTATCACAACCCCTTATGGGTTGCTGAACGTATCGTGCAACTCGACCACCTCACGCGAGGACGTGTGATGCTTGGTATGGGCCCTGGATCGCTGCCGAGCGACGGCATCATGATCGGCGTCACACAAAATGACACCCGACGCCTGCTTGAAGAGGGTATGGCCGTGGTCATGAAGCTCTTACGAAGCGATGAACCTGTGAGCTTCAAAAACGAGCGTTGGAACCTTCAAGAGGCGCGACTGCATCTTCGCCCCTACAGCCAGCCTCTGTTTGATATTGCTGTGCCTGCGGTTGCCTCGCCTACAGGACCCAAGCTTGCCGGCATGCACGGCGTCGGATTGCTGTCGATCGGCGCAACGACTGCGGCTGGATTCGATGCACTCGCCCTGCACTGGGATGTGATGGAAAAACAGGCGGCCCATTTCAAGACCAAGGTGGACCGCAGCAAATGGCGACTTGTCGGACTTGTGCATTGCGCCGAGACCATGGAGCAGGCCTACCGCGATGTCGAGTACGGCATCGAGCAATGGTTTGATTATTTCCAAGCGGTTGCAGCCTTCCCGCAAATGGCTGTCCCTGGTAACAACGTGAAAGAAATGATCTCTTTTGTCAACGACTCAGGATTTGGTGCGATCGGCACGCCCGACATGGTCCACGCTCAAATCGACAGGCTCTGGAAGCAAAGCAATGGCGGCTTTGGCGCCTATTTGCTTCTTGCACACAACTGGGCAAATTTCGATGCAACCCGCAAGAGCTATGACCTAATCGCCAGACATGTGTTTCCTCAATGGCAGGGACAACTTTCAACAGTCGCCGCTGCCGAACGCGCTCGCGCAAGTCGACCAGCCTTGGCTGAAGTACACAGCAAAGCTGTCGAAGCCGCAACTGAACGTTTCCAAGCCGAGGTTGCAGCGCGTTGAAGCAAGCCAATATCGCCGCCGTGATCCTGGCGGCGGGCAGCGGATCACGTATGGGAGGCTATCCAAAGCCTCTTATAGGTTTTCAGGGCAAACCCCTTTTGGGCCGGCTACTGTATGCCATGCATGAGGTCAAGCTCGGCCCGATTGTGCTTGTGCTTGGTTACTACGCAAATGCTATTGCAGCCTACTTGCAAGAACAAGCCCAAGAAGATGCTCGCCTCGGCATGCAACCCATCACCGACCAGCTGAAGATTGTTATTAATCCGAAACCCGAAACAGGCCAGGGAAGTTCTTTACGGCTCGGCCTGCTTGCACTTGCTGAGCAAACGCAAGATGTCCTCATCGCTTTAGCCGATCAGGCGCTCATCCAAGCCATTGACCTTCAAGCACTCGTTGGCGCTTATCATCAACGGCCAGCCGGGGCCGGGGCTATCAGACCATGGGTCAATGGGAAGCCTGGCAATCCGATCATCATCAGCAACGACATCCTGCAGGCTATGCTTAGCGATCCACACTGGATTGAAGGTAAAGACTGGTTTAAAACGCAGGCCACGGTGATGCATCGCTGGGAAAGCAAGAATCAACACTACCTCGTTGATCTTGATACCCAGGACGACCTTAAACGTCTAGGGCTTAATCCGTCGTTGTCTTGGCCAACCTGAACGTCACGCGCATGACAACAGTATGGAGTGAATCCAGAATACGCGCTGCGGGACCAGTCAAATCGTCTAAGACAGCCTTGTAAGTTTCAAATAAGGATAACGGTCTAAGATTAGCTCCGCAACATGGTTTTGGTCTTCTCTCAACATGTGCATTTGGTCGGCTTAGTCCGACCATTTTTTTGCCCCGCTTTGCGAAGCAATATGGCTCAGATCTTACTTTGACCAATAAAAAGCGCGCGACGCCCTGTGATGCTCCACTCGGCATGCAGCCTAAGCATGGTCGCAGCCAATCAGTACCCCATGGATGACTACAAATCTTTCAGCGATGCTTGGATATGTGCTCTCACGAGGTCTGCATCCCCGAGTTCATTGGCGTTGAGCAAGACAAGCTTCACCAGAAACAAGGTTTGCTTATTGGGCTCAAGCGAGTCGATCGATTGAGCCAGTTCGTCATAAATAAGTTCTAGATCAGGAATCGATAGCTTGCCAGACATTGAGCCTCCACGACTTGAATTTATGGCTTGGAGCCTTGTTTGCTCAGGACATCAGCAGCGACGGTCTGCGAATTTGATCGAGCGCGGTTTGCAAGCGAACCGCATCAAGTGCGATCCAGCGCGCAGCCACGTGTTGATCAGGACGAAACAAGTAGGCAGCGCCCTTTGTCCTTAAGCCGTATCGCTCTCGCAAGCTAGCATCATCATCGCTCAATACCCTATCACTATCGAGCAATAAACTCGACGCGGTAATCTCCTTATTGCTTGGATGAAGAAGCAATAGTTTCAGCGGTGGTCCATGCTCCCGCCAACTTTGCACAACCCGAACAATAGCGTCGAGCTCAGCAGGCGCAACATAAAGCAGCAGGCAAAATCCGCCTTGAAGATAATCAACGAGAAATGATTCGGCGGATAGTCGCACGTCGATCAATGACTCACCCTGAGCAGGCCCTTGCTCAAACAGCGCATCGTCATCCCCCGACACGTGAAAAGATGATCTTCGATAACGATGCGATCTTGAGGTTCGCCAATGAAAGAGCGGACCCACAAAGCGATGGCTGAGCGATAAGGAAAGCACTGCGTTTCGCAAGAGCCGAAATCCTTCACTTGGCGGTGCCATGAAGCGCGTACTTTTGGCGCTCTCGGCCATGATCTCGGCGACTGCCTCAAGGCGCTCTTGGCTGTAATTGTCGAGCACTGACTCGTCACACCAGCCCTTTGCGACCATGGCCAAATGCCAGCCAAGGGACTGCGCATCTTGAAAGGCTGTATTTGCACCTCGCACGCCGAAAATAGGTAGCAAATGCGCTGAATCACCCGCAAAAAGTACGCGACCCCTTCGATAGCTCGGCAGGCTCATCGTTCGGGCCGAGTAAACCGAAGACCAGTCAAGCTCCCATGGCAAATCGGGAAATCCGAGCATGGAAAGCGTTGCCTTGATGCTTTGCCTCAGCGCATCGACAGACAAGGCCTCAGCAGCTGTTTCGCCTGCCGACAACTGATAGTCAATGCGCCAAATTCCCCGAGGCTGCCGATGCACAAGCACCGTATTGCCTGGGTTCCACGACGGATCAAAATAGGCTAATCGCTCAGTAGGAAGTGGTAGGTCTACCCTAATATCGACAATCACAAAGTTTGCCTCAAAGGCTTCACCTTCGAGCCGCAGGCCTAATGCTGAACGAATGAATGAGCGCCCACCATCGGCTGCGACAAGCCAGTCACAACGAAGATCGTAGTCCGCTTTCGTCGTGTTGATCTTTAGATCAACGAAGCGCTCGTCGTGCTCCATGCTTTGCAAACGATTCGCAAAGCGAATATCAATCAGGGGATTTGCTAAACATGCCTCAAGCAGATACTGCTCTAAGAATTGCTGCTGAAGATTGCTCATCGGAAAAAACCGCTGATCGTCATCGTGGGGCGCTTGCAGGCGATAAACCGGCTGACCTCGATAAAACGAGGTTCCAAAGCGCCAGGGCAATGCCGCTTGACTAACCCGATCAGCAACGCCAATGTCGTGCAAAATTTCCATGCTTCGTCGCGTGTAAACAATGGCACGGCTACCTTCGGTCACCTGTTGTTCGGCATTCAACACGGTTGAGGCAACGCCAAGCTGCGCAAGCTTGAGTGCAGTCAAAAGGCCACTTGGTCCAGCTCCTACGATCACAATCCCGAGGCGATCCTCGAAATGATCGTGAGGCGGCACCCACGAAGGATAGATTTTATAATCGTAATATATTGAAGATCTTCGTGTTTTAGTCACTGATGACAATTCCAGAGCCTTGTATGGGGTTCAAGGTTTCAATGGCCATCACGCTTTCGCATGCGGATCAATGCAACCAAGGGTAAAACAACAAGCGAGGTGGCCACAAAAAACACAAAGGCATCGAGATAGCCGATCATCATTGCCTGTCGATTTAGCTCGCGTGACAACGCTGCCAGTCCGCTCAACTCCGAGTAACTCCAAGGCCAGGGCAAAGCTTCGTGCTGCAAAGGGGTCACACGTTCGACAAGCTCAGCGTAACTGTGCCGTGCCATACGCACCGATACGGTTACGGTGAGCGAAATATGGACTGCCGATCCAAAATTTCGAATCATATGGTAGACCGAGGATGCATCAGGTACAAGTTTTGGATCAAGTGTTGAGAAAGTCACCATGGTGATTGGCACCCAGAGCAAACCAACGCCAAAGCCTTGAACGACCATTGGCGTGAAGACCGCCCAAACCGTTGGATTCATATCCAGATGGGCTAACTCCCACCCAGCCCAAGCCTGCAAGGCAAAGCCGATAAGAATCATCGCTCGCGGCTCGATGCGACTGCCAATAATCATGAAGGTAAACGCAGCAAGCGTTCCCAGGCCGCGACAGCCGATGATGTAGCCAACCACCGAGTCTGGGTAACCACCAATGTTTTGAAGAATGGGTGGTAGCAGCGTCATCGGTGTAAAGTTGAGCATGCCAAAAACAAAAACCATCACTAGGCCGATCACAAAGTTTCGATCCGCAAATAGCTTTAAATCGAGAAAAGGCTTCTTGCTGGTGAGACTATGAGCAATAAAAAAGTAGAGCGAAATCACCGATAAACTTGCCCAGATCAAGATCTCGTGAGCATCAAACCAGTCAGCGCGTTCTCCACGGTCAAGCATCAATTGAGCCGCAGCAACAGCGAGGGCAAGACTTAAAAATCCCATCCACTCCAGCCTGATTTGGCTGGGTAAGCCACGATCGCGAATCACCGAAAACGTTCCCAGTAATGCGACCAGCGTGAAAGGCAGAATCATGTAAAAAACCCAGCGCCAGTTATAAGTTTCAGCCAACCAGCCCCCTAGCGTCGGCCCAAGAATCGGCCCAAACACCGATCCCATACCGTAGATGGCAAGCACTGCACCATGGCGCTCTTTTCGATACGTATCGAGCACAATCGCTTGCGAAGCAGGAACAAGCGGTGCGCCCACCGCTCCTTGCACCGTGCGCCAAAACACCAAAGCCTCAAGCGATCCCGACATACCACAACCGAGCGAGGCAATGCCGAAAGCAACAACACAGACATTCATCAGACGTCGACGACCAAATCGAGCGACGAGCCAACCAGCCATTGGTGTGACAACGGCTGTGGCAACAAGATTGGAGGTAACAACCCAGGCAATCTGGTCGGGCGTTGCAGATAGCGCACCCTGCATCGCAGGCAGGGAGACATTGGCAATCGTAACCGTCATTGCATAGAGCACGGTTACGAGCGTGCAGGTTGCAAGAATCAGCGCACGTTCAATCACCGCCGCAGCATCATCGCGATCCGATAATGCTAAGGCAGTTGAGGCATGAGCAGCCTGCATGAAACTCGCTACTAGGGTTTGAACCAACTCAGAACATCAGGCATACCGCGAGCTTTTCCGGTATCGATGCGCACAGTCACCGTCATCCCAGCACGCAATGCCGTCGACTCTTGCAGAGGGTCAATCTCCAAGATTATCGGAACACGTTGCACTACCTTGACCCAATTGCCTGTCGCATTTTGCGGCGGGAGCACGGCAAATTGTGCACCTGTTGCAGGAGCAATGGCGAGCACTTTGGCAGGCCACTGTCGATCGGGAAAAGCGTCTGCAACTAAGCTAGCTGGCTGCCCTATCCTCACCTTTTCAAGTTGCGTTTCTTTGAAGTTTGCTTCAATCCAGGGTTTGTCAGGCTGAATAAGGCTGAATAAGGCCGCACCACGGTTGATATTTTCGCCTGGACGCAGACGCAAATTACTTATGGTGCCGTCTTGAGACGCTCTAATTTCTGTACGATCCAAAGCGAGCTTTGCCTCATCAAGTGCTGCCATGGCCTCCAAAATCTTTGGATGGCGCTCAGTGGCAAGTAGCACATGACCACCCAGGGCTACGAGTACACGCGAGGCACGCTCTTCAATCGCACTAAGCCGCGCTTTTGCCGCATCGCGCTGGTGTAGTGCTTCGTCATACGCGTCTGCACGAATCATCCCTACCTCGCGTAAGCGACGGGAACGCTCAAGTTGTAGATTTAAAAACTGTATTCTTTCTTGCGCTTCGCTCGCTTCGGCCTTTGCGACGCGATACTCAGCCCGCAATGTATCAAGTTCATTCCGCACTAATTCAAGCTGGGCATTGGCTTTGGCAAATGCGATTTGAAACGGTGCGCGATCAAGTACAAAAAGTAGATCACCTTGACGAACTTGTTGCTGATCCTTAACCAACACCTTCTCAACACGACCACCCATCTCGGCACTCACCGACACGATATGCGCTTTGACGTAGGCATTATCCGTCTCGATGTAACGTCCACCTTTAGCGTACTGGTCAAGCGCGAGCCAGCTTAACGAAAGCGGTACGATCAAAAGTAAAAAGAAACGCAAGACTTTGCGTGACATGACAGCTTCAGTCATTAGATCGATCCGATTTTTTAGTCTTTTGGCGAACAGTTCCCAGCCGCGAAAGATTAGCTTTGATAGCAGTGAGCGTATCGACGAACTGCTCACGCTCACTCGCACTTAAACCTGCCAGGGCATCCCTGCGAAGCCCTGCGGCGACTTCCCGCATGCTGCGCATCGCAGGCTCCGCATCAGCCGTGAGAAACACACGCCAGACACGACGATCGCGCTCATCGGATTCGCGGCGAACCCAGCCCTTTGCTTCAAGACGATCGATCAAGCGCCCGAGTGTGGGCTTTTCAACCTCAAGCATCTCTGCTAGTTCGGTTTGCGAAACGCCGTTGCTGCGGAACAAATGCGTAAGCACCCACCACTGCGCGCGCGTCAGACCCAAGTCCTTAACCCTGCGGTCGTAGACCAGTCGCATCAAGCGCGCAACGTCATTGAGCAAGAAACCAAAGTTTCTGGAAAGATCTTCCTGGAACATGCCAGGATATTAGTTGCCTAGCTTACGATAAGCAAGGCAATTGATTACGCCTCATCCTAGCGTTCCTGAACGTTCCCCAGCATGCACCTGCCCCAGCATGCACCTGCCTCAGCCCGCACCACCCCCCTGTCTTGCCGCCCGCATCTGTGATTCGCCGGGAAGCCAGAGTACGATGAATGCACTAATTGCCGCGATAAACGACATTGCAACCAACAATTGCGTAAAGCCCGAGGATTTCACAAAGGGCCCCAGCATATAGACGGCGAGCGAACTGATGCCAAAGGAGATCGCAATCCGAATACCGCTGACCCTCGATCGCATGGAATCGTCGATATAGCGAACAACCATCGCGTCGCTAAAAGGTATGGCACCAAAAACGCTAATCATGTAGGCCACGGCAAGCACATACCAAATCCATCCGGTGCTTTGGGCAGCAAGCGCAAAGAGCCCAATTTGAGATGCAACAATCCCGAAAAAGAGTGGCTTGACTGGAAATCGATCAATCAATCGCCCCACGATCACCTGAGCGATCGATGCGATGGCATAAACCAACGCCATGAGCATGCCAATGCTGGCAGGATCGCTCACAATCCCGTCGAGCCTTTCAGTGAGCATTTGGGTGTTGCCATTCGTGGTGAAATTGAAAAGCAAACTACCCGTGGTGCCACTGGCAACCATCACGATAAAAGTTCGCACGGCCAAGTGTTTGGGGAGCTGAATATGGGTCAATTTTTTTGTCGCCGGCGGACCCAACTCTAAGGGCGCGGTTTTGGAAAACAACAAACCCGCTGCAATTGACACAACCCCAGGGACAATAAAGGCCATGCGCCAACCGAAGTACTTGACCAGCAATCCGGTCGACAAGGCCGCAAAAGCGATGCCCAGGTTACCGGCAAGACCGTTGATACCGATCGTGATCCCCGGACGCTTGGACTGCTGAACCAACATCGGGATGCCAACCGGATGATAAATCGCAGAGAACAGTCCAAGTACCGTTAATGCCGCCGCTATCTGCCAAGGCGATTGGGTGAACGCTACAGCAATTGATGCCAACCCGATGCCGTAAAAAAACACCAGCATCATTTTGCGTCTTCCCCAGAGGTCGCCAAGTCTTCCCGCCGGCACAGAACCCACGCCAAACATGAAAAACGCACCCACGGTATAGGGCATTAAATCTTCCCAACGCTCCACACCAAAATCGACTGCGATGGCGCTCACAGCGGTTGCAAAAATCAACAGAAACAAATGATCTAGTGCGTGACCCAGATTCAATAACAAAGCAGGAATACGTGGCACAACGATTCTCCAAGAAAGCACTTAAGGCTTGCTTGGATCATCAGGCAATTTCAGGCGCTAGCCAAGTGCTAAGTTGTAAAGGCGTTTCAATCAGCCCATCGGCCCCCCACGCAGAAGGGGGAAGTTCGTCACCACAATAACCATAGGCAGCCGCCACAGTCTTCATGCCAGCCGCCCGCCCTGCCTCGATGTCGCGTAAATCGTCGCCCACATAAACACAACGACGCGGATCAGCCCCTGCCACACCACAAGCATAAAAGAGGTTTGCGGGGTTAGGTTTGGGTAAAGGTGTGGTGTCGCCACCAACGATTGCAGTACAACGCGACGTCAGATTCAAGGCATCAATAATATATCTAACGTAACGTTCAAATTTATTGCTCACCACACCCCACATCAAACCGTTCGATTCGATGTGCTCGAGCACTCGCTCCATGCCCGGGAAAAGTCGGGTGTGAACCACCATGGCTGCTTCATAGCGTGATAAAAATTCATCGCGTAGTCCATCAAAGCTTTCGTCGCCTTTTTTCACACCAAAACCACGCAAGATCAAGCCTCGCGCGCCCATCGAGGTGTAGGGTCTAAGTACCTCGTCTGACAGCGGAGAAAGACCCCGATCCTTGCGCATATCGTGTATGGGCACTGCAAGATCAGGCGCACTGTCAACCAGCGTACCGTCGAGATCAAACCAAATGGCTTGAAGTTTGGCGTTTGCGCTTCGCATGACTCAATGCTTTTGAAAGGCCATGAGGTAGTTCACACTTAAATCACCGTCGACAAGCTTATAGGTTTTAAATAGCGGGTTATAAGTCATGCCTTTGCTTTGTCGCCACTGTAAGCCTGCGTCACGAGCGGCTCGTTGAAGTTCCGAAGGCTTGATCAGTTTTTCATAATCATGTGTGCCTCTAGGTAACAAATTTAAAACATATTCGGCACCAACGATGGCAAACAAAAAAGCCTTTGGATGTCGATTAATCGTTGAAAAGAAAACCCAAGCGCCCGGCTTAGCAAGCCCCGCACATGCTGCGACGGTCGCCGCAGGATCCGGTACATGTTCGAGCATCTCGAGGCAGGTCACCACATCGTAGGCAGCAGGTTCTGCCTCGAGCATCGCTTCGGCGGATGACTCGACATACCGGAGCCTCGCGCCCGTTTCAAGCGCATGTAATCGCGCAACCTGAAGCGGCTTGCCTGCTAAATCAATACCGGTGACATCCGCACCAAGTGCTGCCATTGATTCTGACAGAATGCCGCCACCGCATCCCACATCGAGTACACGTCGGCCCTTAAGTGCCACAAGACCATCGATCCAATCGCGCCGCAATGGATTGATGTCATGCAAAGGTTTGAACTTCCCCGATTTATCCCACCATTGACTCGCTAGTTGCTGAAACTTAGCAAGCTCAGATGGGTCTGCATTGATTGTTTTCGTATCCAATCCAATTCACCTCGGCCCTATGACGCCATGATTTGCCGCAGGATAACGAAAGCGGACCCCAGGCCGGCATGTTCTCGAGATTAACGAGAGCCGATCCTGACGACAAGAAAAAGCCCCGCCTAAGGCGGGGCTATCACACAACCACTTAGAAAGTCGTTTTGTTTGCTTAACGTCTCGGACGTGTACCAACAACCTCGACCTCAACCCGGCGATTCTTTGAACGCCCTTCAGCGGTCTTGTTCGTGGCGATCGGATCGGTCTCACCTTTGCTCTCGGTGTAGACACGGTTGGCATCAACACCCTTGCTAACCAGGTAAGCCTTGACCGCAGCAGCGCGGCGTGCACCGAGTTTTTGGTTGTATTGGTTGGATCCAACCGAATCGGTATGGCCTACTGCGATCACTACTTCAAGCGTCATCATCTTGATTTTGCCGACCAAGTCATCAAGCATGGCCTTACCTGCAGGCTTAAGCACCGACTTATCGAAGTCAAAGAAGGTGTCAGCGGCATAGGTAACCTTTTCGCTGGTCGGCGCAGGGGCGGGCTTCGGTGCTGGAGCCTGAGGTGCAGGAGCAGGCGCGGGAGCAGCTTTGGGGGCAGGAGCAGGCGCCGGTGGAGGCGGTGGTGCTGGCGCTGGGGCAGGCTTTGGAACAAGATCAGGATCACAGGCCATGGTCGCCATTGCTGGCGTCCAATGCCCAGCACGCCAGCACTCGCCAGAGGCGTTGCGGACATTTTGACCATCGGAACTAATTGCATAGCCATTGTTGGCTTGCGCAAGAGCAAACCCTGGCGCTGCAAGTGCAGCCGCTAAGGCAGTGATCGAAATAATCTTCTTCATGAGTCCCTCACTTTTTGATCAGACACCGTGGTGCACCGACCATCGAATTAATCGCGTTGACTTCTTCATCGCCCTACTTTACACAACAGTTTGACGATTCAGTCTGTTTAATTGACTTACAACTTGATTTTGCCACAGCGGCAACCTGCTTCGGAGTCGATCACGGAGCTCATGAAGAGCGATCGACACGGGCTGTCTCATTCTGACAACAGGCTCGCCTCTAATCCAAACATCGCTGACCTGCTCTCTGCCGCACACGTAAACAAGATGCGACAAGGGGTCCATGCATGGTGAGCAGGCCAGCCCAGCCATATCAATGGCCACCAGGTCGGCTTCTTTGCCGAGCTCGATCGATCCGATGCGTTCTTGCAAGCCGAGTGCAGTGGCCCCGCCAAGCGTGAGCGCATGGAGGACCTGAGGCGCGGCAAACGCGCTAGCGTCGCCAGCCACCGCTTTGGCAAGCCTTGCCGCGGTTGCGGCTTCCGCCAGCAAATCGAGGCGATTATTGCTTGCTGCACCATCGGTGCCAAGGCCGACATTAATGCCCGACTCTAAGTAGGCGGCTACAGGTGCAAAACCACTTGCGAGCTTTAGATTCGAATGCGGACAGTGCGCCACATGGGCAGCAGCGGCCGCCATCATGGCGATATCGGTCTCGTTAAGGTGAACAGCGTGAACGGCGATCAAATCCGGGCCAAGCAAGCCCAACTTGGCCAAACGTTGCAGCGGTCGCAAGCCATGGACGCGTAGCGATTCCTCCACCTCGAAGGCGGTCTCATGTAAGTGGATGTGTACAGGCAAAGCCAACTCGGCCGATAAAACAGCGACTTGCTGAAGTGCAAGATCCGAGACGGTGTAGGGAGCGTGAGGCGCTAAGCAAAAACTGACCCCAGGGTCGTCAAGCCAACGATCACGCAGCGCCATGCCCTTGCGTAAGTAGTCATCAGCATCATTGGCATAGGCCGAGGGAAAGTCAATCACAAGAAGGCCAGCACATACCCTCATGCCAGCTGCCCTCATCGCCGAAATCGCTTGTTCGGGGAAAAAATACATGTCATTGACGGTTGTGATGCCCCCTTGAAGCATCTCAATGGCTGCCAAGAGGCTCCCGTCGTACACAAATGACTCGGAAACCAGCTCTCGTTCGAGTGGCCAGATTCTGTGTTGCAACCAGGTATGAAGTGGAAGATCGTCTCCAACACCACGCAGCAGTGCCATGGCGGCATGTGTATGCAAATTCACAAGTCCAGGGATGAGCAAATGATCAGCTAGCTCGACACGCTCAGCATCGGGATATCGCCAGCGGATTTCATCTTGTGCTGCAATCTCGCAGATCAATCCATCGCGCACTAAAACCCCTTGTGATTCGAGCAAGGGTTCACCCGGCACAGCAGTAGCAATCCAGCGGGGCAGCAGCAAGGTAGGGGTCTTCGTTTGCTTGATCAAAGTGATTCCCAAAAGAAGCGCTAATCCTAACTGGTAAACTCCTTGGTTTATGTCTGATCGCCTCCGATCAGTCGCTTTCGGCCTGTCCATGGAACTATTCGCCAAAGAAACCCTGCCCATCAGTCTTGAAGAGGAGATGCGGCGCTCCTACCTCGACTACGCCATGAGCGTGATCGTTGGGCGCGCGTTGCCCGACGTTCGGGATGGCCTTAAACCTGTTCATCGCCGTGTGCTGTTTGCGATGTATGAGGCCAATAACGTCTGGAACCGGCCCTATGTGAAGTGCGCAAGGATTGTTGGCGATGTCATGGGTAAATACCACCCACACGGTGACTCGGCAATCTACGACACGCTTGTGAGGATGGCGCAGGACTTCTCCTTGCGCTACACCTTAATCGATGGACAGGGCAACTTTGGTTCAATCGATGGTGATAACGCGGCCGCCATGCGTTATACCGAGTGCCGGCTTGATCGCATCGCTGGCCTGCTGCTCGAAGATATCGACAAAGAAACCGTCGATTTTCAAGCTAATTACGATGGCAAAGAGGAAGAACCTTGCGTACTGCCTGCAAGGATTCCCAATCTGCTCATCAACGGTTCATCGGGTATTGCCGTGGGCATGGCGACGAACATTCCGCCCCACAATCTTTCCGAAGTAACCGCTGCTTGCCTGCATCTGCTTGACCATCCTGAAGCGAGCATCGAGCAGTTAATGGAGTTCGTGCCAGCGCCCGATTTCCCGACTGCAGGTATTATTTATGGGCTCTCGGGGGTTCGAGAAGGCTATCGAACCGGTCGCGGCCGGGTCGTCATGCGTGCACGGACCCATTTTGAGGATATTGATAAAGGACAACGGCAAGCGATCATCGTCGATGAATTGCCCTATCAGGTCAATAAGCGGGTTTTGCTTGAGAAGATCGCCGAACTTGTCAATGACAAGCGTCTTGAAGGCATTTCCGACATAAGGGACGAATCCGATAAATCGGGTATGCGGGTGGTGATCGAACTCAAGCGAAACGAGCACCCCGAAGTCGTCCTAAATAATCTCTACAAAAACACCCAGCTGCAAGATAGCTTCGGCATCAATATGGTCGCGCTGGTTGACGGACAGCCTAGACTGCTTAATCTCAAGCAAATGCTTGAGGCTTTCTTAAGCCACCGGCGCGAGGTCATCACACGTCGTACCGTCTACGAATTACGTAAGGCACGCGAACGCGGCCATGTGCTTGAAGGCCTCGCTGTCGCATTGGCCAACGTCGATGAAATGATCGAAACGATCAAGACTTCTCCCACACCACCGGTTGCCAAAGAGCGCCTGCTTGGCCGTACCTGGGACGCAGGCATTGCGCTTGAGATGGTCCAACGAGCAGGCGGACAACGCGACGCGGTCCGACCTGAAGGTCTACTTCCGGAACTCGGCCTTCAAGAGCAAATCGACGGCAAAGCCCAATACCGGCTCTCCGAAGTTCAGGCCCAGGAAATCTTGCAAATGCGTTTGCAACGACTCACCGGCCTTGAACAAGAGAAAATTGTCGACGAATACCGTGAAGTGATCGATGAGATCATTGATTATTTAGATATCCTCGCCAAGCGAGAACGGATCACAGCCCTGATTGCAAGCGAGATGCGTGAGGCTGCTCAAGCCTTCAGTTCACCTGAAAAAGATCCCCGACGCTCGACGATTGAACACGATGCGATTGATCTGGAAACTGAAGATTTGATTCAACCGCAAGACATGGTCGTGACCCTCTCGCACAGCGGCTACATCAAGAGCCAGCCCTTATCCGAGTATCGGGCCCAGCGTCGTGGCGGCAGGGGCAAACAAGCAGCTGGCACCAAAGAAGATGACTGGATCGATCAATTATTTATTGCAAACACCCATGACATGATTCTTTGCTTCTCGAATCGCGGTCGGGTCTACTGGCTTAAAGTTTGGGAAGTACCTCAGGGCTCACGCAACGCACGCGGGCGCCCGATTATCAACATGTTCCCCCTCACCGAGGGCGAAAAAATCACGGTTGTACTTGCTGTCAAACATTTTGATGACGATCATTTCGTCTTCATGGCCACTGCGCTTGGAACCGTCAAAAAGACACCTCTAACCGATTTTTCCAACCCCCGAAAGGCCGGCATCATTGCGGTCGATCTGGACGACGGAGATTTTCTCATCGGTGCGGCTGTCACCGATGGCGCCCATGATGTGATGCTTTTTTCCGATGCGGCAAAGGCCGTGCGCTTCGATGAAAACGACGTCAGACCCATGGGCCGAGCAGCCCGCGGCGTTCGCGGCATGAGTCTGGACGATGGACAACGCGTCATTGCGATGCTGGTTGCTGAATCGGAATCGCAATCGGTGCTCACAGCAACCGAAAATGGCTTTGGCAAACGCACACCCATTAGCGAATACACCCGCCATGGCCGCGGCACCAAAGGCATGATCGCCATACAGACCTCTGAGCGAAACGGCAAAGTGGTCGCGGCTGTGTTAGTCAACCCGGATGACGAGATTATGCTCATCACCACCGGGGGGGTTTTGGTACGTACGCGAGTCGCTGAGGTACGTGAAATGGGTCGGGCAACCCAAGGCGTAACCTTAATCGCTGTCGACGACGGTTCAAAACTTAGTGGCCTGCAACGCGTTGTTGAATCAGACACCGAGACGCTCAGCAGTGGAGACAATCCGAGCGATCTCAGCAGTGGCGACAATCCGAGCGATCCCAGCAGCGACGATCCGAGCGATCCGAGCCGCGAAAATCCGAACGGTCCCACTGAGCCTTAAGCCGCTCGCGATTGTTTGGGCTTTCAGTTTCTTCCGAGGAGCCTTTGTTCGTGACAAGCCATCAAACCTCTCATCGCGTATTTAACTTTTCGCCAGGACCGGCAACGCTTCCAACGGAGGTACTTGAAAAAGCAGCATCAGAAATGCTTAACTGGCGTGGCATGGGCGTGTCGGTGATGGAGGTAAGTCATCGCGGCAAGGAATTCATGGAAGTCGCGGCTAAAGCGAAAGATGATTTCAGGCAACTATTACATATTCCGGATCATTATGAAATCCTATTCATGCAAGGTGGCGCGATAGGAGAAAACAGCATTGTTCCGCTTAATTTAATGCTCCCACAAGGCAAGGCCAATTACTTAATTACCGGTCAATGGTCAGCGCGTTCTGCCAAAGAGGCTGCGCGCTACGGTGAGGTCCAAATCGTAGCGGATGGTGCCGATGCTCAAGGTCGTTATCAGAGCATGCCGCCACGCTCGCATTGGAAGATCGATCACAAAGCGGCCTACCTTCATCTTTGCGTCAACGAAACCATCGATGGCCTGGCCTTTAATGGGTTGGTCGATCGAGGGCTTGAAAGCCATCAAGCACCCAAAGACATGCCGGTGGTTGCAGACCTAAGCTCGACAGTTTTGTCCGAACCGATCAACGTATCCGAATTTGGCATTCTGTATGGCGGAGCGCAAAAGAATATTGGGCCTGCCGGATTGACCTTTGTGATTATCCGCAAAGACTTACTAGGTCGAGCGCATCCGCTTTGTCCAAGCGCGTTTAATTATAAGATCGTTGCAGAAAACGATTCCATGTACAACACCCCGCCAACTTACAGCATATATCTTGCGGGACTTGTTTTCGAATGGCTTATTGCCAAGGGTGGCGTTGACGCGATTGAAAAGGTCAATGCACAAAAAGCCAAGCTCCTTTATGACACGATAGATTCATCTGATTTCTATTACAACGCGATTGACCCCGCATATCGCTCCAAAATGAATGTGTGTTTTTTTCTACGCGACGAGAACCTGAATGCCCAATTCCTCAAGGAAAGCCATGAGGCAGGATTAGTCGCCTTGAAAGGTCATCGGGTTGTTGGCGGCATGCGTGCTTCTATTTATAACGCCATGCCGCTTGAAGGCGTTCAGGCCTTAGCATCATTCATGAAAAGCTTTGAGCAACGCCATGGCTGAGACACCTTCAACGCTTGCCGGCTTCCGCACTGCCATTGATTCGGTGGACGATCAGTTGCTCGCGCTTATTTGCAAACGTGCCAGGCTCGCAAAAGCAGTCGGGCACCTCAAAGAGGGCTCCAATGCTCCTGTATGGCGTCCCGAGCGAGAAGCGCAAATCATAAAGCGATTGCGGCAAGCAAACGAGGGGCCGTTAGCAGGCGAGCGTATCGAATCGATTTGGCGGGAAATCATCTCTGGCTGTCGTGTGATAGAGCGAAGACTTCGTGTTGCCTTTCTGGGGCCATCCGGAACATTTTCAGAGCTTGCCTTGCTGAAGCAATTTGGCCATGGGGTCGAGCCGGTTTCGTGCTCGAGCATCGACGAAGTCTTTCGTACCACCGAATCACAACAGGCGGACTTCGGCATTGTTCCGGTTGAAAACTCCTCCGAAGGCGCGGTGAATCGTTCGCTTGATCTAATGCTTCAGTCTGCGCTTGTCATTAGCGCTGAAGTTTCCCTGCCGGTTAAGCACAACTTGCTCAGTCAATCGACCCAGCTCGAGTCGATTGCGAAAGTCTGCGCCCACCCGCAAGCACTTGCGCAATGCGCAGGATGGCTCGATAAGCACTTACCTCACGCGCAACGAGTGCCCGTTTCTTCCAATGCAGAAGGTGCGCGACTGGCCTCGTTATCGCAAGATACGGCAGGCATTGCATCAGAGCTCGCCGCAGAACGTTATACCTTAAATATCACCAGAGGATCGATTCAAGATGATCCACATAATCGAACCCGATTTGCCGTCATTGGTCGCTACGCCTGCGCCGCCTCTGGCATGGATCAAACCTCGCTCATACTCTCGGTGCCCGATAAAGCAGGTGCTGTCCACAGCTTGATCGAGCCGCTCGCTAGACATGGCGTATCGATGAAACGCTTTGAGTCCCGCCCCGCGCGACAGGGCACCTGGGAGTATTATTTCTATATCGACGTCTTAGGTCATCAAAGCGATGCTGCGGTCGCCGCTGCACTCGATGAGTTGAGACAACGCGCAGCCTTTATCAAAATCATTGGCTCGTACCCTCGCGCTAGTGACGAGACCGATTCGCGTTAAAAGGTATAACGTCATGACATCGCACTTGATTCTCGAACAATCCCCTGACTATGTCCGTGCAATTTCACCTTATCGTGCTGGTAAGCCGATTGAAGAACTGGCTCGTGAGTATGGCTTAAACCCTCAGGCTATCGTCAAACTCGCCTCCAACGAAAATCCACTCGGTATGCCGGAATCGGCGCTTGCAGCCATGCAGGCGGCAGCAGCTGACTTGGGCCGTTACCCTGACTCAAACGGCTTCGAACTCAAAGCCGCTTTGGCAAACAAGCACCAAGTACCCGCTGACTGGATCACACTCGGCAATGGTTCCAACGACATACTCGAGATGGCAGCGCGGGCATTCTTGCAACCAGGACTAGGCTCAATTTATGCCCAGCACTCGTTTGCGGTTTATGCGCTAGCAACCCAGGCCATCGGGGCAAAGCATGTGGTTGTACCGGCCAAGAACTTAGGTCATGATCCTGACGCGATGGTCCAAGCCATCAATGACGATACAAGAATTATATTCATCGCGAATCCAAATAACCCAACCGGTACCTTTTTGTCGGCCGCTCAAATCGAGGCCATGCTTCGGCGCATCCCACAAACGGTCGCTGTGGTCCTGGATGAGGCCTACACCGACTATCTGCCGCCTGAGGTGAGGATGGATAGCATTGCTTGGGTTCGAAGCTATCCCAATCTGATTGTTTCGCGCACCCTCAGCAAGGCCTATGGCTTGGCTGGCCTCAGAATCGGCTACGCCATCGCTCAAGAAGCAGTGACCGATTTGCTGAATCGCCTACGGCAACCTTTTAACGTCAATAGCCTTGCCTTGGCGGCGGCAACCGCAGCACTTGCCGACGACGCTTTCCTGGCGAAAAGCTATAGCCTCAATCGAGCCGGTCTCGAGCAATTGCAATCGGCATTCGAAGCCATGAAGCTGCCCTATGTGCCCTCTTATGCCAATTTCGTGCTGGTTAAGGTAGGCGATGCGGCCTCAGTCTATGAAGCATTACTGCGCGATGGTGTCATCGTAAGGCCTGTTGCCAACTACGGTCTTGCTGCATGGCTGCGTGTTTCAGTTGGTTTACCTGAGGAAAACAATGCCTTCATAAATGCGCTTGCCAAAGCACTCCATATCGAACGGCCGCAGGCCAAGGGATAGCGTTAGCAATGACCGAGCATGTGCGGCAAATTGGCATCGTCGGCATCGGCATGATTGGTGCTTCGGTGGCTGCCGCAGTCAAGGCACGAGGGGTGGCAGCGCGCGTTGTGGCTTACTCACCCGGCGAAGACGCGAAAGTCGCCTTGGCTGCCGGTTGGATTGATCGGGTTTGCGAGCAAGCAAGCGACTGTCTTGAAGACTCTGAATTGCTGGTCCTAAGCGCGCCCGTAAGCAGCATCATTGAGTTGATGCCCGCGATTGCCCATACGCTCGATCAACATCTCCGTGCAGGCAAGAAGCTTGCGGCTCTTACGGATACTGGCAGCAGCAAGCAAGGCATTATCGAAGCGGCCAAGGCACTCGGGCCCCATCAATCACGCTTTATAGCCGCACACCCGATCGCCGGCTCCGAGCGGCGCGGCGCTGCAGCAGCCAATCCCGATTTATTTTTAGAGCGAAGCGTATTGCTTTGCCCAAAAGACGATCAGGACGCAGATAGCTTTAAGCTTGTTAGTCGCTTCTGGCAATCGCTGGGTGCACGTACCGCTGTCATTGATCCCAAGCTACATGACGCCGTCTATGCAGAAGTGTCGCATTGGCCCCATGCCGCAGCCTTTGCGCTTTGCCTTGGTATTGCGAATGGACCGCTTGCTGACCATAGCCTGGCCCGCGCGGGCGCAGGGCTTAAAGACACGACGAGGATTGCAGCCAGTAATCCCACGCTTTGGGCAGATATTCTTTTATCCAATAAGGACGCCACCCTCGCTTCGGCACAGCGCCATCGTGGGGCACTTGATGATTTGATGCGCTGTATCGAGCAAGAGGACCGACAGCGACTGATCGAATTACTCGCTGCTGCATCACATTGGCGCCAGCAATTACAGGACTTTGCTTAATGGAATCGAACGATCAATCGCTACTCGCCTCAACGTGCACAAGCCCGCTTCGGGGCAGTATCCGAGTCCCAGGCGACAAGTCGATTTCACATCGTGCCATCATGTTGGCGGCGATCGCTAAGGGTCAGACCTCAGTTAGCGGCTTCCTCGAAGGCGCAGATGCGATCTCTACCATGAACGCATGCCGAGCACTCGGCGTGAGGATCGAAGGGCCAAACAAGGGCCATGTCTTGGTGCATGGACTCGGCAAGCATGGCCTAAGCGCGGCAGACCATGACCTTGACTGCGGGAACGCCGGCACCGCCATGCGGCTGATGATGGGATTACTTGCCGGTCAAAGCTTTTCAAGCACCCTTATCGGTGATGAGTCGCTTTCAAAGCGGCCCATGCGACGGGTGGCTGATCCGCTTGGACTCATGGGCGCACAAATTGTTACCAATGATGGCAAGCCGCCAGTGCGTATCGTGGCGAGCCCGGGCTTAAACGGTATCGACTTTTCGATGCCAATTGCCAGTGCGCAGGTGAAATCAGCACTGCTCCTCGCAGGGCTTTATGCGCAAGGCCACACCCGCATTACCGAACCCGCCCCAACGAGAGACCACACCGAGCGGATGTTGGGTGGCTTTGGCGTCAAGGTTGAGATCGAGGGCGCAAGCCGAAGTTTGAAGGGTGGCCAGACGCTGCATGGCTGCGAGATCGATGTTCCTGCCGATATTTCCTCAGCAGCATTTTTTCTAGTCGCTGCATCGATCGTTCCCGGCTCGGACCTGATCCTGGAACATGTCGGCATGAATCTGACCCGAATCGGTGTGGTTGACATCCTGAGGCTTATGGGTGCTGATATCGAAGTGATTAATCCGCGCGTCGTTGGCGGCGAGCCTGTAGCTGATCTGCGCGTCAGGTCAAGCCAGCTCCGGGGCATTGAAGTTCCCACATCAATGGTCCCTTTGGCGATCGATGAATTTCCGGTGTTATTCGTGGCTGCATGCTTCGCACAAGGGCAGACGATTGTTCGCGGCGCAGAAGAGCTAAGGGTGAAGGAGTCTGACCGGATTGCGGCGATGGAAACCGGCTTGCTTGCCTGCGGGGCACAGGTAAGGGCAACCGCAGACGGGATGGTGATTGAGGGCCAGCCTGATGCGAGCTTGAAGGGGTGCACGATTCAATCCCAGGGCGATCACCGGATTGCTATGGCCTTCGCGGTTGCCGGTCAGCGTTCGAGTGGCGTCATCACCATTCTCAACACCAGCAATGTCGCCACCTCGTTTCCTGGATTTGTTGGGCTAGCCAAGGTCTGCGGTATGCAAGTCGAGCAACAAGCTTGATTTTTTGTAGCCGCTTGCCAATTACGCATGCTTACCCCGGTTCTAACCATCGATGGGCCCACTGCATCGGGCAAGGGAACACTATCGCGTCAGTTAGCCAAAACGCTCAACTTTCACTATCTTGACTCCGGTGCCCTTTATCGGGTCTTGGCCTTGCATCTTGACCGTCAGGGGCTCAACCCCATGTCCGCTATAAGCGATCGCGACCTTGAACAATTCGCCCGCGAGCTACCTGTTGTTTTCGACGACGATCGCATCTTGCTCCAAGGCGAAGATGTCTCGGGGTTAATTCGCCAGGAGCGTATGGGCAGCCTTGCCTCGGAGTTTGCCGCCAAGCCCGCCATACGCCATGGACTGTTGCAACGACAGTGGGCATTTCGTAGGGCGCCAGGTTTGATTGCCGATGGGCGCGATATGGGAACTGTGGTATTTCCCGATGCACCCTTAAAAGTGTTTCTGGTTGCCGATGTGGAGGAGCGCGCGCGCCGAAGGACTAAGCAGTTGATCGAAAAAGGAATTTCTGTTAACTTCGCCGATCTGCTTGCTGATTTAAGGGCTCGAGATGCACGCGATCAGTCGCGCGCGGTAGCGCCTTTAGTGCCAGCGTCCGATGCGCGAATACTCGATGGCAGTTTCCTCAGTATCAACGAATCGGTACAACAAGTGCTCCATTGGTGGTCGGCGAGTTCTCGGCTTGCTTAACCAACGAGTAATCAGCTTAAGCGGAACATAGGTCTTTGCTGGCGCTCGCTGGCAAAGGTTTTTAAACACCGCTGGCCGTTTTCGTCGGACGCTAGCCCGACGGTAACCCGATCCAATCAACGGTCGGCGCGAGTAGCACCCATCCAAGGAAATTATTTTGTCAACAGCAACCGAATCGTCAACTTTGACCGAAAGCTTTGCCCAATTGTTTGAAGAATCTCTAAGCCGCCAAGAAATGCGCGCTGGAGAAGTGATTACCGCTGAAGTCATCCGTATCGATCACAACTTCGTGGTCGTCAATGCTGGATTGAAGTCCGAAAGCTACATCCCCATCGAAGAATTCTTCAACGATCGTGGCGAAATCGATGTTGTCGAAGGCGACTTTGTTTCGGTTGCAATTGATTCGATCGAAGACGGTTATGGCGAGACCCGCCTATCGCGCGATCGTGCCAAGCGTTTAGCAGCCTGGATCAATTTAGAAAAAGCCCTTGAGCAAGCTGAATTAGTCACAGGCACCATCACAGGCAAGGTCAAGGGCGGATTGACCGTCATGACTAACGGCATCCGTGCCTTCCTTCCCGGTTCGCTCATCGACACCCGACCGGTCAAGGACACCACGCCCTTTGAGGGCAAGACCATGGAATTTAAGGTCATCAAGCTCGATCGCAAGCGCAATAACGTGGTCTTGTCCCGTCGCGCTGTCGTTGAGTTGTCGCAAGGTGAGGAACGCGCGAAGTTGATGGAACAACTCGCAGAAGGCTCGATCGTCAAAGGGCTGGTGAAAAACATCACCGACTACGGCGCCTTTATCGATTTGGGCGGCATCGATGGATTGCTCCATATTACCGATATGGCATGGCGTCGCGTGCGCCACCCTTCAGAAGTCTTGCAGGTTGGCCAGGAAGTCACAGCCAAGGTGTTGAAGTTTGACCAGGAAAAAAATCGCGTCTCGCTCGGTGTCAAGCAACTTGGCGATGACCCCTGGATTGGTATCGGCCGTCGTTACCCATCAGGCACCCGCATGTTTGGCAAAGTCACCAACATCACCGACTACGGTGCCTTTGTTGAGATTGAACCCGGCATCGAAGGTTTGGTTCACGTATCCGAAATGGATTGGACCAACAAGAACGTCAACCCAGGCAAGATTGTCGCGCTTGGCGATGAATGCGAAGTGATGGTTCTTGAGATCGACGAGGATCGCCGCCGTATTTCACTGGGCATGAAACAAACACGACCCAATCCATGGGAAGAGTTTTCAGAGAATCATCGCAAGGGCGACAAGGTCAAAGGCGCCATCAAATCGATCACAGACTTTGGTGTCTTCATTGGCCTGCCTGGCGGCATCGACGGTCTCGTTCACCTCTCAGACCTGTCCTGGAACAAAACCGGCGAAGAAGCTGTCCGCGACTTCAAGAAGGGGGATGAGGTTGAGGCTGTGGTTCTTGCCATTGATACCGAGCGTGAGCGGATTTCCTTAGGCATTAAACAACTCGATGGCGATCCCTTCACAAGCTTCTCTTCGGCCACTGACAAGGGTTCGCTGGTCCGCGGTATTGTGAAATCGGTCGACGCCAAAGGCGTTGTTGTCGATCTTGGTTCTGATACGGAGGCTTACCTGCGTGCTTCTGAAATCTCGCGCGAGCGCGTTGAGGATGCACGAACCTTCTTCAAGGAAGGCGATTCGGTCGAAGCGATGGTCATCAACATCGATCGCAAGAATCGGGCGATCAGCCTCTCCATCAAGGCTAAAGAGACAGCCGAAACGGCCGATGCGCTATCGCGTATGCAAGCTGAGAGTTCGGCACAGTCGGGCACGACGAATTTGGGTGCTTTATTGCGTGCCAAGCTCGACGGCCAAGGGCAGTGATCAAGCGCTTCAAGCAACCTGATCGACGATCGGATTTGAATGTCTAAGCTAAGTAAACGCTGGGGATCTGAGGACGATCCCCAGCCAGTGCCCAGTAGCACGTCAGCGAGCGAGGCAGTGGAGGCCGATGGGCTCTCGATTGCAAAATCAGAGCTCATCGCGAAACTTGCAGAAAAGTACCCTCAACTTGCTGCCCGAGATGCCGAACTCGCCGTTCGAACCTTGCTCGATGCAATGACCCGAACACTCGTCGAGGGTCGAAGGATCGAGATTCGCGGATTCGGCAGCTTTGCGCTGTCCACAAGACCTCCGCGCACAGGCCGCAACCCGAAATCGGGAGAAGCTGTTTTAGTGCCCGAAAAGCGCGTCCCCCACTTTAAGCCTGGCAAAGAACTGAGGCAGCGCGTCGACCAAGCAGCGAGCTAATGATGATCCGCTCCTTGCAGTGGTTTATCCGGGCCTTGTTTTTTTTGATTGTGCTGGGCTTTGCGCTCGCCAATGCAGACATTGTTCAAGTCCAATTCATAGGCTTTGACACCGTTTGGCGCGCCCCCTTGGTAGTTTTTCTTGCAGGATTTTTCGCTGCCGGCATGATCGTCGGACTGCTTGCCCTCACGCCAAAGTTGTTCTCCCAACGACGCGAAATCGACAAGCTCAAAAAAACGATAAGTAAGCAGGCGTCATCTGAGAGCTCCGCTGAACAAATGTCTATGGTTGGTTCAGCAGGCGATAGACGACTCGAACGGGTAGCCGATACCCCGGTAGCACTGCCTGATCGGCCCCATGGAGTTTGACTTTTGGTGGCTCCCGGGAGCCGCCTTGTTCTTTGCACTGGGATGGCTGGCTTCGCGAAAAGAATCGTCTAAGCAAACATCAGATTCAAAATCAGCGCTGCCAGAAGCTTACCTCCGTGGCCTGCAATCACTGCTTGGTGATGACCAAGTGAGAGCGATCGATGCCTTTACCGATCTAGTGCGCAAAGAACCAGACAGCCTCGAGTTGCATCTGGCCCTAGGGCATTTGTTTCGCCGCAAAGGTGAAACTGACCGCGCCATCCGAGTGCACCAAAACCTCCTCGCTCGACAGGATTTAAGCCCCGAAAAACGCGCCGAGCTGCTGCGCGAACTTGCACTTGACTACATCAAAGCCGGACTCTTTGACCGCGCCGAACAATCATTGCAAAGTTTAAGTGACAGTCCACTGGCATACGAGGCGCAAAAACTTCGCCTTGACTTGGCCCAACGCGTTCGTGATTGGCCCCTGGCACTTTCGATTGCAAAGGCCATGCTCGCCAAAGCGACGCCAACGCAGCAAGACGTGCCAGGCCCTCAGTTACTGGCCCATTTGCTTGCAGAAATTGCCCAGCTTGCCCTCCAGCAAGGCAATCACAGCGACGCATCCAAAGCACTCCAAGAGGCGAAAGCACAAGATCCTGATCATCCCAGAGCCTGGATCGACGAATGCCTCATACACATCGGTCGCTGCGATCAAGAAAAAGCCGATGACATGGCCATGGTGGTGCTCGAGCGCTGGCCCGAGCATGCGGCGAGGCTTGCCGATCGATGGCTTTGTATGAAAGACACAAGTCAGGACTCTAGCGAAGGTGCAGTGTTGTCTAAAATAGACCGATTTGCGGCGCTCGAGAAAGCCTACGTCATAGAGCCGTCTTACGATCTGCTCGCGCCATTGCTCGCATACCTGCAAGCTCAGCAAGGAGAACAAGCCTGCTTGCGCTTTCTCACACAACACCAAGCCCATCACAAAGGCTCGCTTTCCTTGCTCGCCCATCTGAAGCGCCGAGAAAGCATACCCCTTGATGATGGAGCGATGCTCAGGGCCGTAAGGCTCATGCTTGAGCCACTTGCCAGCCGCTCAGCTCGCTATGTCTGCCGACACTGTGGCTTTCAGGCGAACCGCCACTATTGGCAGTGCCCTGGCTGCAATCAATGGGATCGTTATGCGCCACAACGTGCCGACGAACGCGCATTGAATTGATCGTAGACATCCAGACAAAAAGTAGATCATTTATGGCGCAAACTTCATTTAGTGCAGACTCATGCTCACCGCGTCGCGTGCTTGTGGTCGGTGACGTCATGCTTGATCGTTACTGGTTTGGCGAGGTTGACCGCATTTCGCCGGAGGCACCCGTACCAGTCCTAAAAGTAGAACGCATCGAAGAGCGACTAGGAGGCGCTGCAAATGTTGCCCGAAACATTACCGCTTTAGCGGGTACCTGTTCGCTTATTGGTGCGCTAGGGGCAGATGATGCAGCAGCGTCAATCAAAAGACTCAGTATTGAGGCAGGGATCGAGGATTTACTCTTATGTGATCCGGATCAGCCAACGATTGTTAAACTTAGAATGATCGGCAGGCAGCAGCAATTACTCCGTGCCGATTTTGAAGCAAGGCCGCAGGAGCATCTCATTGAGCAGCGTAATAAGCTCGTTGCAAGTCATATCGCTGACTGCGGGGCGATTGTGCTTTCTGACTATGGCAAGGGCATGCTCGGTGAGATTCAAGGATTAATTACGATTGCCCGCCAGCAGCGCTCTTTTGTGCGTTCGGGTTCGCTGCCAGTTCTCGTCGACCCTAAAGGGGATGACTGGAGTGCGTATCGAGGCGCAAGCGTGATAACGCCCAACCGCTCTGAGCTCCGAGCCATCATTGGGCGCTGGAAAGATGAAGAGGATTTGCAACAAAGCGTTAGCAATTTGATCGCTCATCTAGAACTTGAAGCGATACTTTTAACGCGCTCTGAAGAAGGTATGACTTTGTTTGATCAACAGGGGCGCATCGACGTGCCCGCACTTGCCCGTGAGGTTTTCGACGTGTCAGGAGCCGGAGACACGGTGATTGCCGTCCTGGCAATGGTTCTAGCAAGCGGAAAAACGCTTCGAGAAGCTGTCCCTTTAGCCAATAAGGCTGCCGGCATTGTCGTGGGCAAACTTGGCACTGCCGTATGTAGTCGCGAGGAGCTATTCACATGATTATTGTCACGGGAGCTGCTGGATTTATTGGGTCCCAAGTTGTTAAGGCACTCAACCAAAGGGGCGAGAGGGCGATTTTGGCGGTTGACAATTTGACCAAAGGCGACAAGTTTCGCAACCTTGTTATGCTCGATATCGCCGACTATATGGATAAAACCGAACTACTTGGGCGGCTGCAACAATTAGGAAAAATTGATGCTGTTTTTCATCAAGGAGCGTGCTCGGACACAACAGGGTCTGACGGTCGATACATGATGAATAACAATTATAATTATTCGATCCATCTCTTAGACTTTTGCCAGCAGCAGCGCATCCCCCTTATTTACGCATCGTCAGCGGCAACCTACGGTAACTCGAGCACCTTTAAGGAAGATCCGCGCTATGAGGCACCACTAAACGTCTACGGTTACTCTAAATGGCTCTTCGATCAGGTGGTAAGACGTCGACTTGGCGCTACGACCGCCCCGATTGTTGGCCTTCGCTACTTTAACGTCTACGGACCTGGTGAGGCGCATAAAGGGAGGATGGCGTCGGTGTCTTTTCATCATATGCAGCAATGGCAGTCTCAACGCCAGGTAAGACTTTTCGGCGCACACAATGCTTGGGATGCCGGCGAGCAGCAGCGCGATTTCATTGCAGTGCAAGATGTAGCCCAAATCAATTGCTGGATGTATGAACATCCTCAGGTCAGTGGCATTTTTAATGTGGGTACTGGTGTTGCAGCATCGTTTAATCAACTAGCACAATCAGTCATCAATGCTCATCTCGTTCGGGAAGGCCATAAAGCCCTATCGCTCGAAAGCATGCAGCAGCAAGGCCTCATTCAGTACCTCGACTTCCCCGAGGATCTCAAGGGTAAATACCAAAGCTTCACACAAGCCGATATCACCCGGCTTCGAGAGGCAGGCTGTGATTACCGATTCATGCCGGTAGCTGAAGGTGTTGAAGCCTACGTCAGCGCGACAATTGATCCATCCGAACAATCTCGGCATCGTTCTCAAATCTAGTACTCGCTCGCTGAACGATGGTGAGTGATAAGTCTTCACCAAAGGTCTATAGCTATGATTAATCACAAAATGTATCGGCTGGATGTGTCGCTATGTGGCCTGATCTTTTTGTTATTCGGACTTTGCTTGGGTACGAGCCTTGCAAATACGCTAATCGATGCAAACACCGCAAGTGAGGACCAATTGCAAAGCATTGCCGGTATCGGGCCGGCAACAGCACAAAAAATTATTCAGGCACGACAAAAAAAGCCCTTTAAAGATTTACGCGATTTTTCAGAGCGAGTTCCTGGCGTTGGCCCCAAACGTCTGCAGCAATATAGCGACGCTGGGTTGGTTGTTAAACGAGCGCCAGCCATGAATCCTGCGCCATCACAGCCATCAAAGAGCAAACTGGATGGCAACCTCAAAACACAAGACGCCGAAGAAAGTGTCGTGCCCCCGATTAGTGTGATTGAGGGCGGCCTGCGCGAATCGAACGGTCGCACCGCGCTCAAGTCGCCGCTTAAATGACAACATCGCTGACCAGGCTTAGTGAGTGAAAGGCTGCCACCATCATGGCTTCACGACTGCGCGAATACTGGCTGCTGACAAGAATGCATCGACCGATCGGCACCCTGTTACTGCTGTGGCCGACCTTGTGGGCACTATGGATTGCATCTGACGGTCAACCCCGAATCAGCGATCTTTTGATTTTTTCACTAGGAACGCTGCTGATGCGCTCGGCGGGTTGTGCGATCAACGATTATGCTGACCGTGACTTTGATCGACATGTGAAGCGAACGGCCGATCGGCCCCTCACTGCGGGCAGGATAAAACCCTGGGAGGCGCTTGCAGTATTCGCTTTTCTCTCGCTTGTCGCGCTTTCTTTAATTATTTCTTATAACAAGTTAACCTGGTTGATGGCTGCCATTGCAGCTTTTCTGGCAGTAAGCTACCCCTTTACCAAACGCTTCTTGTCCATCCCACAGGCCTATTTGGGCATTGCTTTTGGCTTTGGCATACCGATGGCTTTCGCTGCCACAACCAACGCAGCACCGCCTCTATGTTGGGTTTTGCTGCTCGCCAACATATTTTGGGCAATCGCTTACGATACCGAGTACGCCATGGTCGACCGCGATGACGATATTCACTTGGGCATCAAGACATCAGCGATTACTTTTGGACGCTTCGATGTCGAAATGGTCATGCTTTCGTACGGCATCACCCTCGCCTTGTTGGTGCTTGCGGGCAAGATGGCTTCTTTGGGTTTAGGATGGTGGTTAGGGCTGATCGCAGCAGGGTTGATTGCAATCTACCACTATGGACTCATCAAGCATCGCTCTCGAGAAGGGTGTTTCAAGGCTTTCAACCACAACAACTGGTTTGGAGCTGCGGTTTTTTGTGGCCTCCCGCTCGATACTTTTTTGTCGCAATGGACGATGTAAGTGTATGTTCTGATGCCTCGTGATTTATTGACTGGCATCAAGCTTCGAGTTTACAAATCGATAGGAGTTGAGAGAAATGGCCTTGATCGAATTTGCCGCGGGCGATTACAAATTCCTTGCTGGTGGCGCCTTTTCCGAAGCGGTGGTTGCAAACCCGGGTTTTCGACTGCATAGGGTACGTTTTGCGCAGCCTGTTGCCATGGACGAGGGCTTTGAAAGACTCCGTGCCCACTTGCAAGCGGTTGGCCGACCGACAAGTTCGCTCGCAGCCTGCGAGTTGCGCTCACCGACACCACGGACCCGGGAAGACTTCAACGCATTCAACGATGTCTATGTGAAGCATCTCCATGCCTTGGGCTGTCAAATGGGTACCAAAAATCCGGTTGCCCGAAGCAACATGGCGCCCTTACTTTCGAAACCCTCGACCTCACTACTTTTTGCGTTCAGCTACACCGAAGCCCTAAGCCCGCAAGACCAAGCACTCTTAGGCCCCGACTTCGTCATCTCTGGTAAACCCGAAAATAAATTGCTCGCTAACGGCACCACAGAGATTGTGGGCGGGGACCGCATGGATGAAGATGCGATGATTGACAAGGCACGGTACACGCTTGATGTGATGATGGAGCGCGTGAAGGCGATTGGGGCGCGCTGGGATTCGGTAAGTTCGCTACAAATTTACAGCCCAAAAGACATCAGCAGCTTATGGAGCACTTTCGAAGAATACGGCCTCACCCATGGTGGCCTTCATTGGTTTCCAGGTTGGCCACCTGTAAAAGGCATGCACTTCGAAATCGATGTTCGCCGGACCAGCCGAGAGAGCGTGCTTGACGTCGACTAAAACTAACAGCACTAAGAGGTTTCACCGACCCTAAGCCCAACACGATGGACCTCTTTTGCCTAATAACTCGCAGACATCCCTTCGCGCACATCCATTTGGACGCCATAGGGTGCGATGGGATAGCGAAGCCCATTAGCAGCAAGTGAGCGCAGACCTTTCACCACTTTAGCAAGGTACTGCGGCGGTAGCGCCATTAGCAGCTCGTCATCTTGAACACCGCCATAGCGTCGCTCAGCAAAGCAAGGTATGGATAAACTAGGCTCACCCCGGGCAAGCGCTCGACCCCACGAATCTGCGCAAGCGGTTTCACCGACCACCTGCCAGTCGAATTTTCGATATCCCTCGTATTGGAGGGCGTTTATGAGCAAAATCATTTGCCCTGGCGTCGCGTAAATCAAGCAGATGTCGGGCGGGTCAAGTCGGCCACTTGCAAGAGGCGACACGGCCATCGCCTGATAGCGACCTTGTGGCACCCGATCGAGCGCAGCCTGGCGCGCCGCAGCGTCTTCTTGGCTCGCATGCCAAATGCCAACATAGCGCTTGCCATCTAGCCATTGAGGATCTTCCACAGCAAGTCCAAGTACGCCGCGACATTGATCGCCGACCAGATCCTTGGCTGTAATACCAAGTGTCCATCCAAGGCGGGCTGCCATACCTACAATTTGGTCGGCGGTATGTTGCTTTTTCGGTCGCCTTATTTTTGGGATCGACGCCATTGCTTTCTCAGATTCGAAAAGCTTCATCCCGATCATGGTTGTTTTGATTTTTAATAATTGCTGCAAATCCTCAACCGATTGCTTAATCGATTCGACTGATGGCGTTTGAGTAGAAATAATAGTCATAACTCTCTAAAAATCATAAAGCATGATAAAACTTTTCGAAGTGATGCGAATCATCACGAATCATTACGAAGCCTTACGAAGACGTTGTGGCGATAAGCTTGAAAGCTCGACCCCCTCGTCTTGAATAAATCCCGGTATATCCCGACCAAGAATCATTGCAGCATAGAGCGATCCAACAGCAGGAGCGCTCTGAATACCATAGCCACCCTGACCGATCGCCCAGAAGAATCCAGGATACTTATTATCAAATCCACCGACAAATGATCCGTCGGCTACAAAACTTCGCAAACCCGCCCAGGTTCGAATCGGACGCCTTATGTCCAATTCAGCCACCTGCTGAATCCTATGAATTGCTGTCGCGATATCAAGCTCCTCTGGAACCACATCGTGAGCTTGTACAGGGTCGGCGTTGGCTGGCGAACCGAGCATTTGTCCTGCATCAGGTTTGAAATAAAAATCTTCTTCAACGCCAATCACCATTGGCCATTGGGCAACGCCAGCAATCGCAGGTTGAGCAAAGCACAAAACGCTTCGCCGCTTGGGAACCAAACCTAATGCATCAATGCCTGCGATCGTAGCCAGTTGATCACCCCAAGCGCCCGCGGCATTGACAAGCACGCTTGCATGAATGGGCGCTAAAGCTGCATTCTCAAAAGCAATCTCCCAGCGATTTGCAGGCCGCGACGCAGGAGAGTACGAAAGCCGATTGACCTTATGCCGAAGATAAATGCTTGCGGCGTTTTTGGCGGCCCCCCGCAAAAAACCTTGGTGAAGCGCGTGGACATCTATATCGAATGCTCGTGACTCAATACTTGCCGAAGCTACTGCCTCGGGGCGCAAGACCGGAACCAGCGCGCAAGCCTCTTCCGTCGTTAATCGCCTTATGGGAGCTCCTGTACTTCGCACCATCGACTCATGGGCATCAAGCGCATGCGCTTGGCCGGGCGAGGCAATCATCATCGCACCGCGCGGACTAATTAATGGATATTGGCTAAAGCCGTCAGGGCATTGTTGTAAAAAATTAAGACTCGCTCGGGTCAGTTGGCGAACAACCGGTGGACCATAGCTGTCCATGTAGAGCGCAGCCGAACGCCCTGTGCTGTGATAGCCAGGCTGATCCTCCGCCTCGAGTAAACAAACACTAAGATGGGGTGCTAGCTGATAAGCAATACTGGCAGCGACGATGCCGCCTCCGACAATGGCGACATCGTACACAAGATTCATGATGAGACTAGCCTATCAAGCATCATGAAGAACCCGTGCTTTGTTTGTTGAATCAAAGCAACCACGCCCACCACGCCCCGGCTCAGCGCCCATGCTCACCACACCCTGCCTCAGCCACCATACTCACCACGCCCTGGCTAAAAGCTGGCGGATTTGCTCGACATCGGTGATGGGCTCGGGATTAGTCTTGACCCACAAGTTTTCCATGGCGCCAGCTGCGACCGCTTCGAGATGCTCAGCATTAACTTTCAAATCACTCAAGCGCCCAGGTAGACCCATATCTGCTACAAGTTTTGCGACAGCATCTGCCGCATCAAGATTTGTCCCCATCGCCTGCGCAATCAAGCCTTGCACCGACTTGGTTTTCGCGGCATTAAACCGCATGACATGCGGCAACATAATGCACGATGTATAACCATGACTCATCCCTGTCACCGCGCCAAGACTGTGACCGATCCCATGGCTTGCACCAAAGGGGACCCTCATGATCGCTATACCAGCAAGCCAGGCACCTTGAAGACAATCAAGGCGTGCCTTCAAGTCCTCTGGATCTCGATGGCTCTGACGAAGCCCTCTTGTCAGTAGTCGTACCGCTTCAAGTCCAAGGGCGTGAATCAGTGGCGAAGGGCTAATTGAACACAATCCTTCAATAGCATGGTCGAGAGCACGCAGGCCGGTCGAAAGCCACAACCAACTCGGTGTGTATAGGGTCGCCTTTGGATCGAGGATGACGGTGGCAGGACCGATCTCCTCGCCCATGTATGCATCTTTGACTTTGCGCTTTTCATCGGTACAACCACCAAGGTTTGAAAACTCTGCAGCAGATAGTGTTGTCGAAATGGCTATTTGGCGCATCGGGGGCGACTTCACCTTAGGAAGTCTTCGACTCCCATCGGGGTTTACCCCCAGATGCCAATCGCTAAGCTCGTCTTCGTGCTCAAGCCCTTCAGCCAGGGCAATCAATAGCACCTTTACCGTATCAATCGCTGTACCACCGCCAACAGTGACAATAAGATCGGGGCTCGCCGATCGAACCGCCCTTGCAGCGTCCATGACAGTTCGTCGAGGTGTGTGTTCGATGCATGCATCAAAACAACCGACAAAACGGGCGCCTAGCGCCTGCGTCATTTGCCCTATCAAGGGCGTTTGACGGTTTAAGGTCTTACCCGTGACGATAAAAACCCTTGATGAACCTCTTCGTTGCACTTCTGCGAGCAAGGCCTCTTGGGCAGGTTCTCCCCAAATAACCCGGTCTTGCGCCAAAAATTCATGCATGGCCATTGCGGTCCCCTTTAATTCGCTTCACGACGGAAGTTTGACTACATTGCCGGCTTCGTGATTATCTTGATAAATCGTATAGCGTTCATCAAGGCTACAGAAATGACAATCATTTGCATAATCACCGCCTTCAATCACAAGATAAAGCGCCTGTGCTGCAAGGCAAATCAAGCCATGATGCCAAACCGCCTTTTTGATTAAAAACGATTGCCCTTTCTCGGTAACAAAGGCTCTTAAGCCTTCATGAGTAGGGCGCTCCTGAGAGCTCACTATCACGAGACTTTGCTGTTCTTGCATCGCAATAAAAATTTGATCCGCCTGTACATGCCGCTCTAATTCGCAACAAACCAAGGGAAAATCTCTTTGCCGCGCCAGGTAGGCCTGCAAGACAGCATCGGCTTTTGCCGCTCTAACATCCATCGCAGGCAAGAGCGAAATGCGTCGACTAGAGCCTTGATTAATCAGCGATGAAGACTCAGGAGCTGCATGCTCGATCTGTGGCCGAAGCTCTGTTCGAATGTTGAGTACTTGAGCATCGGGGCGGCGCCTAGATGGTACCGCGCCGGAGCCGCTCTTAATTGGCACCGCGCCGGAGCCGCCCTTAAATGGCACCGCGTCGGAGCCACTCTTAATTGGTGCTGAGCTTGAAGGGTCCTCAAACGCATCAGTGCCCGAGTGGCTCTTCAATACATCCAAGCTAAAGCAGCGTCCGAATGGAGCAAAGCTTTCTGCCGTCATTGGCAGTAATGGAAGCCATTTCCCCGTTTCAGATTTGATATTAATCACGTTCTAATCGGTAAACTTTCGAAATTTGCAAGCATAAAGGCCAAGTCCTACTGTGATGACAGCCTCGCACGAGGGTCGCTGCGGGCAAGACGTTCGAGCAAATAATCAGTCTCAGCTTTTGCCATCGCAGTAAGAGGCGAGGCAGGCCTTCGCTGGGCATCCGAGGATAGAATGCCCCGCCGCATCATCACGTACTTACGCACAGCAAGCCCAGCGCCGGGCTGCTGCTCATAGCGAAGTAAAGGCAGATGAGCATCAAACAAATCATGCGCCTTGTCACGCTCACCTTTTGACTGTAAGCGAACCACATCGATCAACATATCAGGAAAAGCATAGCCAGTGTTTGCACCATCAGCACCGCGTTCGAGTTCAAAATCCAAAAATAATCCGCCGTTACCACATAAGATGGCGATCTCTCGCATGCTGCCCTCGCGCTGAAAGCTGCGCAGGCTGGAAATCTTCTCCAAACCTGGCCAATCCTCATGCTTGAGCATCACACAGGCTTTATTTTCCTGAACGATGCGCCGGATCACTTGCGTGGTCATTTGGACCGAAAAGGTCAAGGGATAGTCTTGGATGACAAAGGGTATGTCTTCGCCGATCGCAGCAGATGCTTGACTGTAATAATTAATAATCTGATCGTCGGTCCTTAGGGTATTAGGGGGCGCAATCATCACGCCAGCAGCCCCTAAGTCCATCGACGCACGAGCCAACGTGCGCATGGAGGCAAAGCCTGGCGACGAAACGCCAACAATAACGGGCAGACTAAATCGTGAACAAATCCGTTTAACAATCGCAAGCGATTCTTCAGCATCAATCTTAGGTGCTTCGCCCAAAACACCCAGGATGGTCAAGCCATCAGAACCGATTTCGGCGTAGAAGTCAGCCATGCGATCGATCGACACCCAGTCGATTTGACCGTCTGGATGAAAGGGCGTCGGGGCAATCGGATAAACACCTTTTGCATCAACGCCTAGGCGTTTGCTACCTGGCATAGGACGCTCCTTGTTTGCTCTTTCTCTTGTATTGGATCATCATGCGCGCTCACTCACTCATAGCCCGAGCTGATCTGAACATCAATAAGATTGGGGCCTTCTTCGGCAAACGCGCTTTTAAAAACCGTGCCTAACTCGGCGACTTTTTCAACACGCTGCGCTTTCACGCCCATACCAGCAGCCATTGCTGAGAAGTCGAAGGCAGGATCATTAAAATCCATACCGATAAATCGATCAGAGTCTCGCATGGCAATCAGGCGATCCTTAATGATTCGATAGCTTCGATTGTTTGCAATCACAAAGCTAATCGGTAATCGCAAATGAGCAGCCGTCCACAAGGCTGCAATAGCATACATGGCACTGCCATCGCCAAGCAGAGCAAGGACGCGTCGACCGGGATGCGCCAGCGCTACACCAATGGCGCCTGGCAAACCGAAGCCTAGCCCGCCGCTAGTCAGGCCAAAGGCCTGCATCGGTCTTCTAACTTTAAGGAACTGATGCAAAAGGGGTGCAGATGTTGGGGCTTCTTCGACCACGAGGGCATCCTCCGGCATGCATTCTGCCAGCTGATAAATCATCACTCTGGGATCGAACAAGGACGCATGCGAGTTGCTCGCCGGTGCACCTCGGGCCGGATGTGAAGCGACTTCATCAAGAAGTCGCTTCACCTCTTGAGAAGCCTGTTCACGCTTCGCCGTCCAGTTAGAACTTGCAAAGCGCTTTAATCGCTGTGCCGCTTCGTCGCGCTGATGAGCGCTCATCGCTGCACTCAACCGAGGCAATAATTGCTCAATCGTTGATTTCACATGAGCACGAATGGCAAGCTCGGTGTAATAGTTTTTACCAAGCTCCCAGTCCCGCTCGCTGATATGAACAACTGCCATGCCTTGGGGCAAGGGGTCGACATCGCTATAGGCCGACATCCGAAGCAGGTCGCCGCCAAGGCAAATGAGTAAATCGTAGTCCGACAATGTGTCGCGCACCTTCTTTTGATTGCGCGTGATATCTCCCATATGACAAACATGCTCAACCGGGAATCGACTGTTATAAGGAACAGATTCAAGATAGACGGCAGCGCCTAAGATCTCAGCAAGTGCCGATGCCTGCTCAAAGGCGTCTTGCTCTGCAATTTCGCGGCCAGCCAAGATCACAGGACGTTTCGCCTGAGTGAGGTGTTTGAGCAGCATGTCCATGCTCTGGCCAACAGGGGCAACCTCGCTGTGGACTCTTGTTGAGGCCATAAGATCGATTTCCGCCTCTTCATCAAGTACCGAACCAGGCAGGCTCAAAAATACCGGACCACAAGGTGGCGTTGTTGCTATCTTTGCAGCCCGCCTTAAGACACGCGGAATATCCTCAATGCGATGAATCTCGAAAGACCACTTCACCAGCGGTTGGGCAACAGGAACCAGGGGTTCATAGAGCAAGGGCTCTTGAAGACCATGACCGATTTCGTACTGGCCCGCGGTAATAATCATCGGCGAGCCCGAAAATTTGGCGGCGTAAATCGCACCCATCGCATGGCCAAGTCCTGGCATGCAATGCAGGTTTACCGCTGTTAACTTCCCGCTCGAACGACTGTATCCGTCGGCCATCGCCACGACGATGGACTCTTGTAAACCAAGCACGTAACGAATCTGCGGGAAATTCGCAAGCGCTTCCATGACAGGCAGTTCCGTGGTGCCGGGATTACCGAATAAATGGCTCACGCCCTCGTCAGCCAAAACCGCCAAAAATGCGTCGCGACCTGTCATGCGTTGAACGGCCATCGTTTGTTCTCCCTAGTAAAACCGCATGGTGAGTTGAACACGATCAAAACAGCTTGGCTGCCTCAAGCACAGCAGGCTTAAGTGACCCAAGCCATCGATTAACGCCTGATCATATCCCCAGCAAAGCCTTTGCGAGCGCTAAAGCGTACCGGTAAGTGCTGAGCGGAGGCCTTACCGCTCATGCATGGGCTAGCGCTTTGCGGCCAAGCATTGCCTCAAGCGTGGCGACTAGGGCCAACGCGGGTGACAGGAGGCTCGTGCAAGCGCGCTTCGCAGTCTTTGCGTCAGCGATTTAAACTTTAGCCCATCATTGTGTTACGCAAGTCCGTTTGGAGAAGCCTGTGCTAAAGACCTACCAGTACCCAAAGTTCACTTACCAACGGCCGCCCGAATTGAGTCTTGGCGAAAACCGCATGACGAAACGCTTTCCGGTCATTGTTGTGGGCGCAGGACCGGTAGGTCTGGCTTGCGCCATTGATCTTAAACAACAAGGTATCGATTGCTTGCTCATCGATGAGGACGATACCGTGTCAATCGGATCGCGAGGTGTTTGCTATGCCAAGCGAACGCTCGAGATTTTTGATCGATTAAACATGGGTAATGATGTGGTGAATCGCGGCGTTAGCTGGCAGCGCGGGCGAACGTTCTTTCGAAATGATGAGGTCTATCACTTCAATTTGCTCGCTGAGTCTGGCCACGAACGCCCAGCCATGATCAACTTGCAGCAGTACCACCTAGAGGAAATACTTCAGCGCCGAGCAGCTCAAGCACAGGTCGACATGCGCTGGCGCCAAAAGGTCATCGCGGTGGATCATTCATCGGTTGATGTCGGCACGCATACGAGGACGGTTCAACTTCAAGTCGAAAGCCCTGACGGGGTTTATGAGCTCTCTTGCGACTGGCTGGTTGTTGCCGATGGGGCACGAAGTTCTATTCGCCGCATGATGGGTTTAGACGTCGAAGGCAAGGTTTTTACCGACCGATTCTTAATCGCCGACGTGGTCATGCAGGCTGATTTCCCTTCCGAGCGCTGGTTTTGGTTTGATCCTCCCTTTCACAGGAACCAGTCGGTCTTGCTCCATCGGCAAGCCGATAAAGTTTGGCGTATCGATTTTCAACTTGGTTGGGATGCCGACCCCGAGGAAGAAAAAAAGCCCGAACGCGTGATTCCGCGCATCCAGGCGATGCTAGGCGAAGAACATCGCTTTGAACTTGAATGGGTGTCGGTTTACACGTTTCAATGTCGCCGCATGTTGAGCTTTCGCCACGGACCGGTGCTATTCGTTGGTGATGCGGCTCATCAAGTTTCGCCATTCGGTGCACGCGGCGCAAATTCTGGCATCCAGGATGCTGACAACCTTGCGTGGAAGCTCGCAAGAGTCGTCAAATGCCAATCACCGGAACGATTGCTCGATAGTTATAATCAAGAACGCGTTTGTGCTGCTGATGAGAACATTCTTAATTCAACACGATCAACGGACTTTATAACACCAAAATCATCAGTCAGCCGTGTTTTTCGTAACGCAACCTTAGACCTCGCCAATCACTTTCCTTTCGCACGAAGCATGGTGAATTCGGGCCGATTGTCGCTGCCAACTCACTATCTCGACTCATTGCTCAACACGGCCGACCTCCCCTCGGATCACTTTGCTTGTGCACTCTATCCTGGTTCACCGATGTGCGACGCCCCGATCATGGTCAATGGACAAAGCAGTTGGCTTTTGCGTAATTTTAATGGCCGCTTTGTTCTTTTATTTGTCAAGGGCGATGAAGTAAGCGACCAAGTCGTTAACTCAGAAGCCATGAAGCGATGGATTGAATCCGCAAATATTCATTTAATAGCCATCGATTTATTGCAACAGCCGCGAGCGTCAAATGATCAGGACCCCTGGATCAAAACTCGGCTTGATCTTCAGCCTGGAAACTGCTGGTTAATGAGGCCAGATCAACACCTTGCAGCGCGCTTTCGGAAGGCAGCGCTTGACCCTTTAATGAAAGCCTTTGAGCGCGCAACAGGGCAAATCGAGCAGCCGGCTGCTTCCACACGAGATGTCGCGCCTGAGCAAGCAGTTGCTCCAATATCTGGATCATTGACCGGAGCGTTAAGGATTGAGCCCAATTTCAAGGATTTCGACACCCCGGTGCTGCGCGATTATCAAGGCAATGATCGCTTTTATGACATGCTTATCAATGCGCATCGAAATCTCAGCGACGATGCTTCATCGGCTTTAAACGCAAGACTGTTGCTGTTGCTCGCTAATCATATTGGCGATGTGTCAGTCCTGCAGCAAGCGATCGAAGCTGCTAAAGCGATTCAAACATCGACAAGTTACAAGGAGTAGATCAATGCCGACCATCACCACCGACGATGATGTCAAGCTTTACTATGAAGAGGCTGGTTCTGGCACGCCCATCGTTTTCGTTCATGAGTTTGCTGGCGACTGGCGTAGCTGGGAGCCACAAATGCGCTATTTTTCGCGTCGTTATCGATGTATTAGCTATAGCGCACGAGGCTATTTACCCTCTGATATTCCCAACAATTGGGAGATGTACTCGCAAGAGCGCGTACGCGATGACATTCTCGCCATACTCGATGGACTTTCGATCAAACAAGCCCATATCGTTGGCCTTTCGATGGGCGCATTTGCGAGCCTGCATTTTGGCATGGTGCACGGCAGTCAAGGCATGAATTCGAGGGCGCTCTCGCTCACCCTTGCCGGGGTCGGCAGTGGTGCGCATCCGGCCCACTACCGAGCCTTTCAGGCAAGTGCGCGCGAAAATGCTGATCTCATCCTTAAAAAAGGTATGGCTCATTTCGCAGCGACCTATGGCCATGGCGCAGCCCGAGTACAATTTTTAGGCAAAGATCCAAGGGGATTTGGCGAGTATGAGCGGCAGCTGGCCGAACACTCAGCGCTCGGCTCAGCCAATACCATGCGTGGCTATCAAGGGCGACGCCCCTGCCTCTACGAACTGAGCGAAGCGATCGCAGCGATCAATGTTCCAACATTGATCATGAGCGGTGACGAGGACGAGCCTTGCCTGGAACCCTCACTTATGCTTAAGCGGGCTATTAAAACCGCTCAATTGGCGATTTTGCCAGGTGCCGGACATGGGATTAATCTCGAAGAGCCAGCCTTGTTCAACCAGTTACTTGCCGAATTCCTGGCGCAAGTTGAACAGGGCAAGTCCTTCGAACGGCATCCCAAAGCCGCCCCTGAGTCGATTTGGGGCCCTGACGGCGATCCGCGCGAACGTTTCGGATCAATGCGTTAGCATGCCAACAAACGATTTAATCGCTAGACCGATGATTTAAAGTAACTCGAAGACCTCATAAGTCGGGCCGCTCGCCTCGCGGCGGCCGCTTGCGACAGCCATTAACTTATTGAGCCACTGGTACTTGGGTGATGCGGTCTCGAACAAGGGTGTGCTACGAAAATAATAAGTGCTTGGATCGACTGCTTCACCCCGGTTCAGGCGCTCGATAACTTCAGCTGGTCCATGACGCATACCCTTATAACTCATATAAATCAGCTGATCGTCTTCGGTTTTGAGCGTGATGCGAACGTCTAGCATTAAGACAGCATCGCTTCGTAGCAAAAGCCAGTCGCCGCCAGGACTGGGCTGGACCGTGCCGCGCAGTCGATCACCTTGAAAATGTCCGCCTGTCACGCTTGCAATACGCCGATGGCCGTAGGGTGTTAATCCAAGATCATCAATCCTCGGAACCTCAGCTTTTATCGTAAACAAATGGCGTGTCTGGATCATGGTAGTTTTCTCCGAAGTTATTCAAAACAATGAATGAGTCAACGGCCCTCATGACGATTGAGCCTTGGTACTGGATTGCTTTTACCGTGACAGCGGCCGCGGCACAAGTCGGCCGTAATGCCACCCAACGCTCATTAACCAGCGTTATCGGTACTGTTGGAGCAACACAGGTCCGTTTTTTGTATGGACTACCATTTGGCATCATGTTTGCTGCAATCGTGGTGTACGCCCATGGCCAAGGGCTGCCAAGCATTGGTACCGAAAGTCTTCGCTGGGCGTTCATTGGTGGCGTCTCGCAAATTCTCGCAACAGGACTCATGCTTGCAGCGATGCGGGAGAAATCATTTGTGGTGGCAACCGCGCTGACTAAGATCGAACCCGTATGGGTTGCTCTCTTTGGCCTGATTTTGCTCGGTGACTTATTGTCTCAGGCGCTTATGATTGCCATTGCGTCAGCGACTGCAGGTGTACTGGTGATGTCTTGGCCAAGCCGAGGCGTGCCGTGGACGTTTAGGCCGGTGCTTTTCGGGATCGCCTCAGGCGCTATGTTTGCTGTGGCTGCCATCGGATTTCGCGCCGCAATTCGAGCCCTCGAGAGCCCATCCTTTGTACTTTCTGCAAGCGTCATTCTTTGTCTTGGCTTGATGATTCAAAGCGGCCTATTGCTTGCCTACATGCTCTGGCGCGATCGGCCAAGTCTTCTCGCTACGCTCAAGGCCTGGCGTCCCTCGCTGCTTGCCGGTGCACTGGGGGCCTTTGCCTCTCAAGCTTGGTTTTTAGCGTTCGCCGTTGAGAGCGCTGCACGGGTTAGAACGCTGGCCTTAGTCGAAATCATCTTCGCACAGCTGCTCTCTAAACGCTTATTCAGCCAGCAAACCAACAAACAAGAATGGTTTGGTATGTTCTTACTCATTGTCGGCGTTGTTTTAGTCTTGCAACATTAGAACATCGTAAAAAAAGGAGCATTGCCGCATGACAAGCACGCTAATACCGGCACTACCTGATCGTCAAGTCAGGCCGCTTGCGCACTGGATCGGCGGCGACTGGCTTCACCCGGAGCCTGGTGTCGAACTCGATTCAGCCATCCTCAGACAGCAGATTGCCCAACTGCCTGCGAAGCCCGCCCCCTGCCACGAGGCTCTGGCTTTTGGCCGGAGCATCGGTCGCGATGAACTACTAAAGGGCGATTTCCAGTCGCGTGCTTTAAGGCTAAGAGCACTGGCGAAATTCTTGTTGGAACACAAGGCCATCCTCTATGCCTGGTCCTTTCATACCGGTGCGACAAGAAAAGATAGCTGGATAGATATCGAGGGCGGCATTGCCACATTGTCTGCCTACGCTGCACTTGCACAAAGCGAGCTAGCTTCGGGCAATCTTCTGCACGAGGGTCCGAGTCTTTCACTGGGCAAGCAAGGTCAATGGATGGGCTCTCATATCTTGGTACCTCGTGAAGGCATAGCGGTGCATATCAATGCCTTTAATTTTCCAGTTTGGGGTGTTCTGGAAAAATTCGCACCTTGCTTTATAGCAGGTATGCCCTGCCTGTTTAAACCTGCAAGCGCGACCGCTTATCTCAGCGAAGTGCTCGTGCGCCTTATTGACGCGAGCGGCTTGCTGCCCAAAGGAAGCTTGCAATTGATGCTTGGTTCAAGCGGCGACTTACTCGAGCACATGCTCGAGGGGGATGTGCTCACATTCACCGGATCGGCTCACACCGCTCGTACGCTTCGTACGCATCCTAATATCGTTCATCGTTCGATACCGGTTAATACCGAGGCCGATTCGCTCAATGCCGCCCTGCTCGGTCCCGATATTCAACCAGGTGATCCCGAATGGGATTTGATGGTGAAGGAGATAGCGCAGGAAATGACCGTCAAGGCGGGGCAAAAATGTACAGCGATTCGCAGAATCCTTGTACCACACGATAGGATCGACGTGATGGCTGAGGCAATCGCCGAGAAACTTTCACGGTGCCAGATCGGCGATACAAGACTTGAAGCGGTCAATATGGGAGCGCTTGCAAGCGCTGCCCAGGGACGTGATGTGCAAGCGACGGTCAAGCAATTGCTCACCGCCACTGAGTTGTTTGTAGATCCTGAAAAGGCCGCCCGGCCGCTTGGTGAAAACCTGCATAGCGAATGTATGGTGGCGCCATCCCTTCTTTATTGCGCTCGGCCTGATCATGCCGAAGTCGTGCACAGCATCGAAGCCTTCGGTCCAGTGAGCACCATCATGCCCTACCGGGACTTCGAGCACGGTCTGACGCTTGCAACACGCGCCAAGGGCAGCCTTGTCGCAAGCCTATTCACCCATGATACAGGGATTGCTCAAGATGCCGTTCTAAAACTTGCTGCATGGCATGGAAGACTAGCAGTCATCGATCGCGATGCCGCTTCGGAGTCAACGGGCCACGGTTCGCCCCTACCTGCGCTCAAGCATGGCGGCCCCGGTCGGGCGGGCGGCGGCGAAGAGTTAGGCGGTATTCGGGCCGTGAAGCATTATCTACAACGTGCTGCGGTGCAAGGTTCACCTCGTATGCTTAGCGCGATCACCACAGAGTATCAGCGCGGTGCGCCTGTCATTGAAAGCGAACTACACCCCTTCAAGCGCCACTTTGAAGATCTTGCGATCGGTCATAGCCTTTTAACCCATCGGCGAACAGTGACAGAAGCTGATCTTGTTTTATTCGGTGGACTTTCTGGCGATTATTTTTATATGCATTTTGACGACGAAGCTGCCAAAGCATCGGTATTTGGCAAGCGCATTGCGCACGGCTACTTTGTGCTGTCAGCGGCGGCAGGACTTTTCGTGCATCCTTCACCAGGCCCTGTTCTGGCCAACTACGGGATCGATAGCCTTCGTTTCGTCAAACCCGTTGGCATCGGCGATACCATCCGAGCGCGACTGACCTGCAAACGCAAAATTGATAAGCCCAGTCGCAAAGCTGGCGAAGCAGGACAAGGTGTCGTGGCCTGGGATGTTGCAGTAACGAATCAAGCAGGCGACTTAGTCGCTTCTTATGACATTCTGACACTGGTCCAAAAGCGCGCTCCCGATCCGGCAGAACTGAAATAAGCAAGCTATTTCAAATCCACCTCAAACCATCACCAAAAGGATGCCAAGCATGATCTCTTCCGATGCACTCGATCAACTGTTCTTAAAAGCACGCTCGCAAAACGGCTGGCTCAACAAGGCCGTGAGCGACGAGCAACTGCATCAACTCTATGCATTGATGAAGTGGGCACCGACCTCTGCCAACAGTCAACCAGGTCGATTCCTCTTCTTGCGCAGCGCTGAAGCCAAAGAAAAGCTTCGTCCGGCACTCTCGCCTGGCAACGTCGATAAAACAATGTCAGCACCCGTAGTCGCCATCGTGGCTCACGACATTGATTTTCACGAACGCCTGCCCGAATTCTTCCCGCACAACCCAGCTTTTGCCGATATGTTCAGAGGCGATGAAAAGCGTGCCATGCGTGAAGGCTTCGCTTTTCGTAACGGAAGCCTGCAAGGCGCTTATTTGATGATGGCTGCGCGATCAATTGGACTTGACTGTGGCCCCATGTCGGGTTTCGATCAGGCTAAAGTTGATGCAGTCTTTTTCCCTGGCAGCACATTAAGAAGTAACTTTCTTTGTAACCTTGGTTATGGCGACCCCGCCAAGGTGATGGAACGATTGCCGCGTATGCCCTTTGAGCAGGCATGCCAGTTGCTTTGATAACGCGACGCTGATTTGCGTCTTCGAACCAGCGACATTGAAACAACCCACTATCTTATGGATTGCCTTGGGCCTTTCCTTGGGCCCCTCAGTCTCCAATTCGTTTGCGCGCTTTGCCTACGCTTTAGTGCTGCCAGGCATGCAAGAGGATTTGAGCTTGAATTTCTCTCAGGCGGGAGCGCTCAACACAGCTAACGCGCTTGGCTATTTGCTCGGTGCCTTGCTCACCCGCCTGCTTGTTCAATCCTGGGGAAACCGCCATTTATTTAACCGCGGCATGGTGCTAACAGCCTTTGCACTTTGCCTCACAGGCTTTGTTCAAGACCTCTACTTGCTCAGTGTTTGCAGGCTGTTGGGGGGAATTGGCGGTGCGGCCATTTTTATATGCGGTGGCGCTTTGGCAAGCAATATCGCACCCAACGACCTGCAGTGGTCAACGCGTTGCATCACTATTTTCTTTGGCGGTGCTGGTGTTGGCCTAGTCCTTTGCGGTTTACTCATCCCCTGGTGGATGGCTTCGCAAGGTAGTCGAGCATGGCCCCAAACCTGGCTAGCGATGGGGGTTGTATCCTGGATCATGCTCGCAGTGACCTATTTGGCCTCAAAGCAAATCGATGAACCCATCAGTGCAAAAGGTAGTGCAGATTGGGCCCTAAAGCCCTTGCTGCCGGCGTTTGTTGCTTACGTGGGTTTTGGACTTGGTTATATTGTTTATATGACTTTTATCATCGCCTGGCTTAAAGCAATTGGCGCAAGCAGCATGCAAATGAGTATTGTTTGGAGTGTACTTGGGCTAAGTACATTACTTGCTCCCTTGATCTGGTCAAAGCCCATTGCAAACTGGCCCAATGGTCGCGCCATGTCGGCCATCTTATTTGTCTTATCGCTTGGTGCCTTACTACCTGTCATTCCCTTTGAGCCCGCCTGGCAGACGCTTGCCATGCAATGCTCGGCTGCGCTTTTCGGATTGGGTATGTTTAGCGCTCCCTCAAGCATCAGTGCCTTAATCAAGCGCACGCAGCAAAAGCCTGCATGGGGATCTGCGATGGCAACCTTCACGATTGCTTTTGCCGCGTCGCAAATTCTTGCGCCTGTAGCCAGTGGCATGATGGCTGATTGGAGCGGCTCATTGCGCTGGGGCCTTGCGCTTTCGGGTCTCATCATTCTTTTTTCTGCATCGATTGCATGGTTTCAGAAAGATCAGAAACCAGGCTAGCTGAGCCATCAAAGGCTTGGTCGACGGAGCAGGCACAAATCGATGCGCTCTACAAAGCCATGGGACCTGCCAATGCAAGCGGCCTTGTAGCCAATGGCGCAATTGGCCCCTTGCTCTGGATCGACGGGGCTTCGCCTACAGCTTTAGTATCGTTCTTATTAACATGCGGGTTAATTGCAGCTTTAAGACATCTCTTGTATTTGCGCTACATGGCAGACCCGGGCGCAAAAAGCTCAACGAGGTGGGGGCAATGGGCAAGTTTAGGCGGCAGCCTCGCTGGCCTTAGCTGGAGTGTTTCTGCATTTTTCCTTTTGCCTACGGTTAGCGAACTCACAGGCCTGATCTATACGTTTGTTTGCTGTCTCATGAGCGTAAGTTCGCTGATTGTGTCGATCGGTTATCGACCGTATACCGTGGCGGCAACCGCATCGCGGGTGGTGCCGCTTGCGCTTTGGTATGCACTGTCGGACTTCCCGCATCCTTTGTTAATGGCATTTGCGCTATGTGCATTCTTGCTTTTTATGCTCTATAACTCATCACGCCTCTATCAGGGTTTTCTTGCTTCACTGCGTATGCAAGGTGAACTTGAAGCCTCAGCGATCGCCTTACGTGAAGGTCGTGATCAGTCGGAGCGCCAACGCCAACGCGCTGAGCTTGCGCAACACATGCAGACGCGCTTTTTGGCAGCCGTGAGCCACGATTTGCGGCAACCGATGCAGGCGATGATGATGCTACTTGCCACACTTTCCACGCATCGACTAGCACCGGCTTCTCGCGATCTGCTCACCAAGATGGAAATGTCGGCACGACTCATGCGCGATATGTTCGAAGCTTTGCTCGAACTTTCTCACCTGCGCTCAGGCGACATCCGGGCACGCAGCGAAGCGATTGGGCTGCATGCTTTGGGAGAAGCGATCAGCGCTACTTTTAGAAGTATTGCCGAAACCAAAGGCATAGGCCTCGAGGTTCAGCTTAGGTCTGGTGAGCTCTATGCAGATCCTGAACTACTTCGACGCGCGCTATTTAATTTGGTCGATAACGCGGTGAAGTATTCAAGCGGTGGGCGGATCCGCGTTTGGGATGAAATCATTGAAGGCGATACAGAGTCCTATCGACAAGACGCTCGACCTGGGTCCTACTTGATCCACGTGGGCGATGAGGGCATGGGTATATCGGAAGAGTATTTGGAAACGATCTTTGATGAGTATGTTCAGCTAAGCAATACCAGACGCAATCGTCGCGACGGGCTCGGCCTGGGGCTCGCGATCGTTAGGCGAAGCTGTGAGCTGATGCGGTTAAAGGTTTCAGTACGTTCTGTTTTACATCAGGGCTCTATCTTTACCATCGAAGCTGACCAAGACCGTTTCAGGCCAAAAGATCTCATGCCTGAAAACGCTTCAAACCAAGAAGCAGTGAGCCTGCAAACCCGCACATGGATTAGGAATCGGCAGATTTGTATCCTGTTGATCGAGGACGACTTAGCCGTTCTTGAATCAACAGCGATGGTGCTCAGGCAACGCGGCTTCGAAGTCTATTGCTGCGACTCGGCGTATTCGATCGACCGCGCGATTCAAGAGCTCGATCGCGCACCCGATGTGATCGTCAGTGATTACCGACTTGATGAGTTACTCTTTGGTACAGCGCTGATTGACCGATTACGTGATGAATTCAATCAAGAAATTCCTGCCATTCTGATCACCGGTGACGCAACCTTGGGAAGTCAGGCTTCCCTCACCGAGGGCCGCCCGGCTGTACAAGTACTCTTCAAACCCGTACCGCCGGAACAACTGATGAGCAGTCTAGCTTTAGCGATGAAGCAACTGCCATAGGCGAGGCGCACTCAAAGGCATTTGCAAAGCATCGGCCGCCTCACTAAAACCTGCCCGAGCCAATGCATCGGCAACAGCATTGACCAGCGCAGGTGTGGCGCCGATCGTACCGAGCTCGCCCACGCCCTTAACACCAAGCGGATTACTTTTGCAAGGCACGCTTTGGTCCATTTCGGTCTTGAAGCGCCCAATCAAATCTGCGCGCGGCATAGCGTAGTCCAAAAAGCTCGCAGAAAGTGGCTGACCACTTTCGTCATAAACCATGGCTTCGGTCAGCGCCTGACCTATACCCTGAACTGCACCGCCATCGAGCTGTCCCCTGACAATCATGGGATTGACCACACGGCCCACATCATTCATCGAGCTGTAGCTGATCAAACTCACTTCCATGGTGTCTGGGTCGATCTCGACTTCGCAAATATGGCATCCATTAGGCCAAGAAGGCGCAGCCACCTTGGTCGTGGAATCGAGCTGAATTCGTCCGGCGTCGCTCCGAGCGGCCACCTCAAACAAGCCAATGCCGCGGTCAGTACCGACAACCTGAAAGCGTCCCTCGGCATAGTCCAAATCCTGCTGCCCCACTTCTAAAGCGTCAGCCGCGATTTCTTTTGCCTGATCGATCACCTTATGCGCAGCAGCTTCAATCGCCGATCCGCCCGTGAACAACGATCTCGAGCCAGCCGACCCGAATCCTTCAGCGCGATCGGTGTCACCCTGGACAATACGAATCTTCTCAACAGGCACACCGAAGGCATCGACAGCAAGTTGTACATAGGTCGTCGCGATCCCCTGCCCCATGGGCATCGTTGCCGACACAATTTCGATATACCCGTCGGCGGCAACCGTCACTCGTACGGTCTCCTCGAGCGCATTGCCACCGGTCCACTCGAGGAAAGAGGCAATACCACGACCACGCCATTTACCTTGAAGCTTCGATTGCTGATACCTCTTCTCAAATCCTGACCAATCGGCAAGCGCGCAGGCCTGGCGGGTCATCGAAGGGAAGTTGCCGCTATCGTAGACCTGCCCCATCGGGTTTTTGTAAGGAAATTGATCGGGTTGAACCATATTCCGCAGACGAAGTTCGGCACCATCGATGCCTGCTTTGCGTGCTGCGGCGTCCATCAATCGCTCTATAATGTATATGGCTTCGGGACGTCCGGCGCCGCGATACGGGCCGGTTGGCGTGGTGTTTGTCATCACCGCGGTATATTGAAAATCGATAGTTTGAATATCGTAAATACTCGTTTGTACCCAGGGCCCAATCATGACCTGGATCGCAACGCCAGAACCAAGCGCATAAGCACCCACATTCGCTACCGTATGAACACGAAGTGCAAGCACTTTGCCGTCTTCGCTCAAGGCCATTTGTGCGCAGGTATCAATATCCCGACCATGAGTAGCCGATAAAAACTCCTCACTGCGCTCGGCAATCCACTTCACTGGGCGCCCAAGTACCCGGGCAGCATGGGCTAATACAACGTCTTCAGGATAAATCCCGGTCTTGCCCCCGAACCCCCCGCCCACATCGGTCGCCAAAATCCGCACCTTGTCACGAGGAAGACCAAGTACCGCATCACAGAGACTGTTGCGAACCCCAGCGGGCATTTGCGTGCTCATACGCATGGTGATCCGACCGGTATCAGCCTCATACCATGCCAGCGTTGAGCGGGGCTCCATCGGGGCGGGGATGAGTCGCTGGTTTTCAATGCTCAGACTCACCACATGCGCAGCTTTGGCAAAGGCGGCATCAACCGCAGCTACATCACCATAACGGGCAAGCGCGGAAATATTGTCGGGTGCAGCTTCGCATAAGACTGGTGCACCTTCTTTCATCGCCTCGTGAGGATTTGAAACACCATCAAGGGCCTCGTAATCCACTTCAATAGCAAGCACGGCCGCTGCTGCTTGCTCCGGGCTTTCGGCAATCACGCATGCAAGGGCTTCACCAACATAACGAACCCGCTGATACGCCAAACCACGTCGTTCGGCCGTGGCCGCGGGTGTGCCGTCGGGACGCTTAAAACCTGCGACACCAGGAATAGGTTTTACACCGGCATCCACCAAATCCTGCCCGGTGATCACCGCAAGCACGCCTGGCATTGCCTTGGCAGCCGCACTGTCAATTGAACGGATCACAGCATGAGGCATTGGAGAGCGCAAAAACTTAAGCCAGGTCTGGCCTGTCATGCTGGCATCGCCTGCAAATAGGCCCTGGCCTTGCACCAGACTACGGTCTTCAATCCGGCGCAGGGATGTTCCCGATCCAAACCTCGCGGCAAGCCCTTGGTCCACAACTGTATTCATCATATGCTCCGTCTTAAGCTTGCTGGGATGCGATCAGTCGAGAAGCCTCGCGGACCGACTCAATAATATTCACATAGCCTGTGCAACGGCAAAGATTACCCTCGATGGCATGAACGATCTCTTCGTCGCTCGGTGTGGGGTTGGTGCTTAGCAGGCATGCAGCAGTCATCATCATCCCAGGGGTGCAAAACCCACACTGAAGACCGTGACAGGCGGAAAAAGCTTCTTGAATAGGGTGTAAAACACCATCCTTGCTAAGACCCTCGACCGTGTTGATCGAGCAGCCATCGGCCTGCACCGCGAGCACAGCACAGGCTTTTACCGAGACACCGTCAAGCAAAACCGTGCAGCAACCGCACTGAGAGGTATCACAGCCGACATGGGTGCCGGTTAATCCAAGTTGTTCGCGCAATAAGCTCACCAATAAGCTCTCGGGGCTGACTTCGCAGTGGTGTTCTTGACCGTTCACAGTGATGGTGATGCGATGCATGACTTGCTTCCTTTCTATGAGACTTGCTTGTTTCAATCCTAGCCGATCAATCAAGACGATTCAGCGAATGACCCCCACGATCGGTCCATAATGCCGTTTTGCCATGCACCCGAGGAATCGATGACATCAAAAGCCCGAGAAGGAAAGGACCCCCCAACCTCGTTAGGCACGTCAATGGAGCCGGACATGACACAGAAAATGCCTTCATCTGCGCCGGCATCTATGCCTAAAGATATCGACGAAACACTGAATGCCCTGCAAGCGCAGCACTATCTTGCTGACAGGCGGCTTGCAACCGCTCTTTTTTTGGCGCTACAACTTGGCAAGCCCTTGCTTTTGGAAGGCGAGCCAGGCACCGGGAAAACTGAAATCGCAAAAGTCCTCGCCGCCTGGCTCGGCAAACCCCTTATCAGGCTGCAATGCTACGACGGCATGGACTTATCGCAGGCCGCCTACGAATGGGATCATGCGCGCCAATTACTTGAGATAAGGATGGCAGAGTCGACTGGTCGCCAAGGCGAGATGCAGGTCCACGACTTATACGATCCGCGATTTTTGCTCCGCAGGCCTTTACTGCAGGCGATCGAAGCAAAAGACCAAGCCCCCATTCTTTTGATCGATGAACTAGACCGGACCGATGAGGCCTTCGAGGCTTATTTGCTGGAACTTCTGTCTGACTTTCAAATGTCAATTCCAGAACTAGGTACGATCAGCGCAAAACACCCACCGCTCGTCATCCTCACCTCCAACCGTACCCGAGAGCTTCACGATGCGGTTAAACGTCGCTGCCTTTACCAGTGGGTCGATTTCCCTGATGCACAACGCGAAGCGGCAATCGTTGCTCGAAAGGTACCGGCGATTCCCGCAGCCTTGCGTACAGAGCTTGTTGCCTTGGTTCAGGCCTTGCGGGGCTTGGACTTGTTCAAAAAGCCTGGCGTTGCCGAAACCATCGACTTTGCTCGAGCCCTACAAGTGCTTGCAGCGCAAAGTTTAAGCATCGAAATGGTGATGCAGTTGTTGGGTGTGCTTTTGAAAGTCCAAGACGACATCGCACTAGCTAGCGAAGCACTACCATCATTGTTAGCGGACTAAACACCGTAACTTGTTGATCCATCTCGATGATTGAATCTATATCGAACTATCCATCATAGCCTGTAATATCGATTATGGAATCTAAAGCGAATCATTCATCGTGGCCTGCTTTATCGCTTAGCGAAGCCAATCGCCAGCTTACTGCCCCTGGCATGCCGCTCGAGATCGAAGAAAAAGATATCCGCGGGGTTCGTCTAAAGGTGTGGAAGCATGCCCCTCAGAATCTTCGGGAAGTGTTCTTGCATGGACGCAAACATGGCGAGAAAGCTTTCCTTGTTTATGAAGATGAACGAGTTGATTTTGAAAGCTTTTCAAAAGCGAGCATCCACTTAGCTTGGCATTTAAAGCAGCTTGGCGTTGGACGAGGCGATCGTGTGGCACTTGCCATGCGCAACCTCCCGCAGTGGCCTGTTAGTTTTTTTGCAACGCTACTCATTGGTGCGATTTCGGTTCCTTTGAATGCATGGTGGACGGGCCGCGAGTTGCACTATGCTTTGGAAGACTCGGGCGCCCGTGTTTTGATCGTTGACGCCGAACGACATGATCGAGTTGCGCCCTGGCGTGAACAACTCCCCGCACTTGAGCACCTCTTTGTTGGGCTCGACGCCATCTTAGGGCCAACGTCGGCATGGGCGGGTCTTGAAGATTTACCCTGCCCTGATGAGCCCATCGATGCAGACGAAGATGCTACTATTTTTTATACCTCCGGTACGACAGGCCATCCGAAGGGCGCACTAGGAACTCATCGAAATACCATCAACTCGGTGTGGTCAGCTGCCCATCTCGGGGCGCGCAACTTTTTGCGTCGCGGTCAAGCGGTTCCCTTGCCTGATCCAAAGGCGCCGCAACGCGCCAATCTGCTATCAGTGCCCTTTTTCCATGTGACGGGCTGCCAGGCAATTCTATGTCCTGCCCTTTTTGTGGGTACAAAAATTGTCATGATGCACAAATGGGATGCTGAGCGTGCCATGCAATTGATTGAGCGCGAACGGATCACGGGTGCAGGAGGTGTACCAACGATCGCCTGGCAACTGCTCGAGCATCCGCAACGTCATCGTTATGATTTATCGTCGCTCGAACTTGTCTCCTACGGTGGTGCGCCAGCTGCTGCAGAACTTGTTCGGCAAATTCGCGGACAATGGCCTCACGCGC
>JACCDI011358080.1_pt1 | contig 59528 bp, 38 predicted proteins | sample 7442791 | NCBI WGS metagenome assembly JACCDI01 (sample SAMN15323434, study PRJNA562643) | freshwater metagenome | isolation source: river surface water | place: USA:Blue River Watershed | collected 2017-08-15 | reverse complement strand
TAAATCGATCGTAAATAATTGTTCTCCATTTGCGGTACTTCCATGAAAAACCATTAGCCAGTTTTTTTTGTCTCTAGTCGGCAAAAAAGGATTGTTGTGAAAATAGAAACTACTGTTATTACCTTCTCTGTCCACTAACTTTTCTATTTGATGTCCCGTTTCTGAGTCAATCCATACTTTAATCAGTGAACTTTCCTTAGAAGTTTCTAAAATAGGAATCGTATTTTGACTACGAATTATATTACTCTTAGAGTTAATGATGCTTTGTTTCTCTTTACAAGAAAAACATAATAATGTCACAATGAATAATATGATTTTGCTATTTCTCATGTCTAAAATTTATCGAAAGATTTTAAGTAAAAATAGAATATCTAATTTGTAATGCTATCCTGTTGCATCCTGTGTAGAATGCTTCTTTGTTTTATATCCTTAATATTTAAATGAAGCGGTTATTCCATTAAATCTATTCCATGCCTATAGGCAGGGAGGCACAGGATACCACTACTAATTAACTTTGTTATTTTTAAATATTTAATCGTAAAGTCAAAAAAAATGAACCGACGCAAATTCATAATTGGGAATTCACTAGCTTTAGTTGGTTTAGGGCTTCCGTTTTCAGCCAGTAGTAATGCTTTAGAAAAAGACCCAAGACTTTCTGATTTTGAAAAACGACTTCAACCTATTGGTCGTGCTTTAGAATTTGAAGATTATTACGTTTGGTGTAACAGTCCAATTGAAGGTCCTGATGGTAAAATACATGTTTTTTTCTCTCGATGGCCCAAAGCTAAAAAAATGAGTGGCTGGATTAATAGTTCAGAAATTGCCCATGCTGTAGCAGATCAACCTGAAGGCCCTTATACTTATGTTAGTACAGTTCTATCGCCTAGAGGTGGCGATTATTGGGATGCAACTACTTGTCATAATCCAAGTATTCATTTTGTGGATGGGAAATATGCGCTTTTTTTTATGGGAAATTCTAATGGTAAAATGAATACAAAACGCATAGGGCTTGCGACTTCGGATTCGCTTTATGGACCCTGGGAGAGACCAGATAAGCCGTTGTTACTTCCTGGAGAAAAAGGCAGTTGGGATGATTATATTACTACCAATCCTTCGTTTTTAAAACACCCTAATGGAGAATATTGGCTTTATTATAAGTCATTGGATGCGGCAGGTTATGAAAATCCAAAATTTGATATTCGTGGAAATAGGAAATACGGCTTGGCTATTTCTAAATCATTACACGGACCGTATGAAAAATTTGAAGAGAATCCAATAGTTGATTTTTCCAAAACAGGGGATAACAAACAATGTGAAGATGCTTTTGTTTGGTATGAAAATAAGAAATTTAAGATGTTAACTCGAGATTTAGGTTATTTTGGTATAGATGATGGGTTGTATATGGACTCCTTAGATGGTAAACAATGGAGCGACCCATTAATTGCTTTTCAGTCCTTGAATAAATATGTAAATCAGCCAGAAGCTCCTAAGCACTTAAATCGATATGGAAGATTAGAACGTCCCCAATTATTATTTCAAAATGGAAAACCAACTTATTTGTTTGCAGCATCTCAAGGAGGAAAATATGAAACGGCTTCGGGGTTTATTTTTAAATTGAAATAAGAAATAAATAGAGAAAATATATAGTGTAAGATTTGTTAAATATTGGAAGGATAAAACAGAGTAAGTTTTAAAAGCAGATGTCAATGAGAAAACTGCAATAAATGCAAATAATATTTACAACATATATAATTATACCTGTTATTTTATATGCACATCGTTTTTTTTTGAATTTTTAATTAGGATAATAAAAAAATATGTAATAGTTTTGTGTAATCGATTGCATAAATTTATAAATAAGATTTATCCATCAATAAAATAATTTATTTTACTAACTAAATTCAAACTACTAATGAAAAACAAAATTACCTATTTGTTTATTATAGCTTTGTTTACTCTAATGTATTCATCGGGCTATGCGCAAGGCAAGGTGGTTAAAGGTAAAGTCACAGATGCTGCAGGACTTCCTTTGCCAGGTGCTAACGTAATTATTAAAGGAACTCAGAAAGGTACGAGTACTGATTTTGATGGTAATTATACTATCAACGCTGCTACTGGTCAGGTATTGGTTTTTACCTATACGGGTTCTAAAACTGAAGAAAAAACCATTGGTCAATCATCTGTTTATGATGTTAAATTGACTGATAGCAACAATACTTTAGAAGAAGTTGTTGTTGTTGGGTATGGAACAAAGAAGAAAAAAGATCTTACGGGTTCAATTGTAAGTGTGGGTGCAGAGGAAATTGCTTCTAGACCTGTTCAAAATGCAGTTCAAGCAATACAAGGAAAAGCGGCTGGTGTAGATATTTCTTCAAATGAGCGTCCAGGAACTGTTGGAAGTATTAGAATACGTGGAGCGCGTTCTATTTCTGCTTCAAATTCACCATTGTACGTGGTAGATGGAATTCCATTAAATTCAGGAGGGATTGACTTTATAAATCCTAATGATATTGAGTCAATTGATGTATTAAAAGATGCTTCAGCTACCGCTATTTATGGTTCTCGTGGGGCTAATGGGGTTATCATTGTAACAACTAAAAAAGGTAAAAACGGAAAGTATACTTTAAATTATGATACTTCTATAATTACAGAAACAATTCATGAAAATGCAAGAATGATGAATTCTGCAGAATATATTGAATTGCGTCGTTGGGCTAGATACTATTCAAATCCAGCAGGTTTCCCAAGAGGTGATGCGCCAACTATTGCAAATGATAGAACAATATTTTTAGATACGGCTGATCCAACGGCTTGGAACAATATTGCACAGGGATGGGCTTCTGGAACATGGGATGGTTCTAAAGTAGCAACCACTGATTGGGCTAAATTTGTAACACAAACTGGAGTGACACAACAACATACTTTAAGTGTTAGTGGAGGTACAGAAAAGACAAAGGCTTATGGGTCATTTGGATACATGGACAATACGGGAACTTTAAAAGGTCAAAGTTACAAACGTTATAATGGTAACGTGAGTGTTGATATTGCGCCAAACAAATGGTTCTCAATGGGAGCTAATTTAAATACTAGTTATGGAGTTAATGAATACGGTCAATCTACAGTAGGTAGATCTGCAGTAGCCTCATCAGGGGGAATCTACCAAACAGCAAGACAAAACTTGCCTTATGCAATGCCTTTTGATGCCAATGGAGTTAGAATTATTAATCCAGGTGGGGATTCTACTATTAGAAATGTTTATGATGAGCATTTGTATTCACAAGATCAACGTGTAACTTTACGTGCTTTTGGTAGTTTTTATGCGCAATTGGATTTAGGAGCAATTTCTTCAAAATTAGATGGGCTTAAATACCGTGTTAATTTTGGTCCCGATATCACAGCGTATAGAAACGGAGTGTTTTTAGATGGGCAGTCTTCGGCTCGTTCAGGAACTAGTTATGCTTCATTATCAAAAGATCAAACTATCTCGTATACTTTAGATCAATTACTTTTCTACAACAAAACATTAGGCAATCATAATTTTGGATTGACATTGTTGCAGAGTCAAACTCAATATAGAAATGAAGGAAATGCTATGTCAGCTGAAAAAATTCCAAATTCGGCTAACAAATGGAATGCATTGATTCCTTCAAATGTGCCAGTACTTGCATCGTATAGCTCTGATTTAACAGAGACGGGTTTGTTGTCTTATATGGGAAGAATTAATTATGGGTATGCAGATAAATATTTAATTACGGCTTCAGGTCGTTTTGATGGGGCTTCACAATTGGCTCCAGGAAATAAATGGGCATTTTTCCCTAGTACCGCTTTAGCTTGGCGTTTGGATAAAGAAGAATTTTTACAAAACGTTTCTTGGATTAACCAATTGAAATTGAGAGCGGGTTATGGTATTACAGGAAATGCTGCGGTAGCAGCTTACGCTACCCAACCACCTTTGGTAGGAATTGTTCATCCATTTGGATCTGGACTTAGTAACAATACAAGTTTGGGTAATTTAGATCTTACCTGGGAAAAAACAACACAATACAATTATGGAGTTGATTTCTCTATATTGAATAGTAGAATTTCAGGAAGTTTGGAATACTACACTAGTAAAACAACTGATTTATTATTAAGTAGAACTATTCCAACAGTTACAGGTTTTGCAACAACACTTGAAAATGTGGGCGCAACAGAAGGTAATGGAGTGGAACTTACTTTGAATACTGTGAATGTTAAAACAGCTGATTTTGAATGGAGTTCAAGTTTGAGTGCTTCATGGCAGAAAAGCAAAATTGTAGAGTTACAAAACGGAAAATTTGATGATATAAACAATACTCGTTTTATTGGTCAGCCTCAAGGTATTATATACGGTTTTGCATCTAATGGAATTTGGAAACCTGAAGACGCTGCTGAAATGGCAAAATTCAATGCTAATAGTGCTGGATTCTCTTTCGGAAACGCAAGACCTGTAGATCAAAATGGGGACTATAAAATTGATGCCAATGACCGTGTAATTATTGGTAGTACTGAACCTAAATTTGTGACAGGATTGACTAATACTTTTAATTACAAGAATTTCGAATTATCTTTCTTTATCTATGGACGAATGAATTATCTTTCTAGTGCTGGAGCAGAAAATTTAAGTGGTAAAACAAGCCAAAGAGTATTGGATTATTATACAGAAAATAATATCAATGCAGCGTATCAAAAACCAATTTATTCTGCGGCAACTGGAGATCAATACCATCCAACTTTAGGATATTTAGATGGTTCATTCTTGAAAATCCGTAACATTTCTCTTGGTTATAATTTCACAGATGAATTGGCAGAAAAAATAGGTGTTTCTAAATTAAGAATGTACCTTCAAGCTTCTAATCCAGGAATGTTATTCTCTAAAGCAAAATGGATGGATTTTGATACTCAAACCACCTATTCAAATCGCGGATTTACTTTAGGATTAAACGTTCAATTCTAGAAATAATAAAAAAATAGATTATGAAAAATTATAAAACATTATACATCAACTTAATGCTAGTAGCTACTTTGGCATTAAGTAGCTCCTGTAGTCAAGATTTTCTAGATGAAAATTTAACAACAGCTTACAGTAAAGACTATTTAAAAACTGAAGAAGGAATTCAGGCTTTAGCTATAGGAACTTATTATCAAGTACTGAACCACTCAACCGATATTCGTGAAGTCCCTCTTGCATCTACAGAATCAGGGACAGATGAATTTCATGCAGGAGGAGATGCGTCCAATCATATTTGGAATTCGTATGCTTCTGGATTATCTTCCTTTGTAACAGTAAACAATGCAAATACTGTTGCAGCAAATACCAATTGGGATAAATTATATATAGGAATTGGAAATGCGAATCAATTAATTGAATCGGCAACTGCAAGTACTTCAACAAAAGATGCTATCAAAAAAACAGCGTTAGGGGAAGGATATTTTTTAAGAGCCTATAATTATTTAAAATTGGTGAGACAATATGGAGGAGTACCTTTAAAACTAAAAACAAGTTCTACTGTAGAGTTAGAATTTACTAGAGCTAGTGCAAAAGAGGTTTTGGCTCAAGTAATAGACGATTTTACAAAAGCGTACGGACTTTTAGCTAATACGGGTGGTCCTACTAAAATTACTAAAGATGCAGTGGCACACTATTTGGCAAAAGCCTATTTGACTCGTGCTAGTGAAATCAATGATTCTTGGAATTCAGACACAAAAACGGCTGATTTACAACAGGTAGTTACTTTGTCAGACCAAGTAATTGCTAATCACCCATTGGCAGCTAACTATGTTAATTTATGGGATTATAAAGCTCCAGATGGCGCTAATGAGAAATTACCAGAATTAATTTTGTCTGCTAGTTATAACTCTAATGCATTAAACTCTGGTGAAAACCAACAACATTTATTTTTCTTATCAACCTATGATCAATTGCCTCAAATGGAACGTAATACAGGGGGAGGAAGACCATTCAGTCGTTTAGCACCAACGTATTTTACTTTTGATGTATTTGATAATGTTAATGATTCTCGTTTTTGGAAAAGTTTTCAAACCAAGAGCGCTATTAATAAGGCGGCATCTGGATATGTAAATGGTACTGATTTAGGAATTATGTATGTAGTCAATAAATCAACAGATAATACTCGTTTTGCTAAAACTAATAATGGATTGACAGATAATATAGTATATGCAAAAACAGGTAAAAAAATACCAAGTGTTTTCGTGGCTTATGCAGCGGATAATGGTAATCTAATGGCAGGAGTTAGATTTCCGTCATTGAGTAAATATATGGATGGTGCTAGATTGGATTATAACGCAACAAAAGGAACTCGTGATCTTGTTTTAGCTCGTTCAGCAGAGACCTATTTAATGGCTGCTGAGGCTAAAGTACGTTTAGCTAAAGCGGGTACAGGATCTTTTGCAGATGCATTGCCTTATATAAATGCTGTTAGAGCTCGTGCTGCTTATAAAGCAGGAGAAGATCGTGCTGCTTATACGGATGGTTCTGCTGCGGTTACTGTTGCTGTTCTTGGAGGTAGAAATAGTTCATTTATGGCTGAAAATTCATATTATGAATCAAATAATATTACAGCAACAACAGCTGCTACAAGCTTAACTATCACTGCAGGGACTTATCCAGATCAAGATTTAGCTGTAATCGCAAAATTGGGATACACTAGTGAGTATGATAAAATGTTATGTTTAATCTTAAACGAGCGTACTAGAGAGCTTTGTGGAGAATTCCATCGTTGGGAAGACTTGAGTAGAACCAAAACTTTGGTTGCTAGAGCTAAGGCTTACAATCCAGAAGCAGCTCCAAATGTTCAAGATAAGCATAATCTACGCCCAATACCTCAGACTTTCTTAGATGCGGTTTACGCAAGTGGAAAACCACTATCTGCAGCTGAGAAACAAGCGATGCAAAATCCTGGATATTAATGCTATTTGATAATTGAATAAGATTATTTTAAAAGCGCTATAGTTGAAAAATTATAGCGCTTTTTATTTTTTTAAAGTTAAACAGTAACCTGATGCCACAGGATAGTTTGTTTTTTTGAATTCAATAAATTTGAAAAAACTAGTGTTTTATATAAAGTAACCAATGAATTGGGCTAATTTTTTTATTCGATGATTAATAAGAGATTTTATATTCCAAATTTTAGTGTCATTAAAAAAGTGTTACTGTTGCTTTTTTTTACACTCCAACTTTGGTCTCAAGACACTAGAAGTTTCAAGGTTTTTCAGTTTCCAGCCAATAAAATTCCAATGATTGATGGAAACTCAGAAGACTGGAAACTAGTCCCAGAGGCTTATACAGTTGGAATGAATGAATTATGGGAAGATAGTGGAAAACACAGTAAAGTCAATCCTAAAAACTTAGAGGTTAGTGTTAAGGTAGCTTGGGTAAAAGGATTGAATAGATTGTATTTTCTGTATGAAGCGTACGATGATTATTGGGATTTTTCTTTGCCAGGTTTGCATAATGACACTTTTGAAGTTGTTGTAGATGCAGACCAGTCTGGAGGGCCATTTATTGATCGATTTCATCCTAACAAAAATTTGAATCCAATGGATGCCTATTTTTCTTTTCATGGTGTTCATGCCCAAAACTATCATATTTTCACACCCGCCGAGGGAAAAGATTGGGCTTTAGTTTGGGGAAGTCAGCCTTGGATAAAAGAAATGCCTTATTCCAATGCGGCGTATCACTATAATTTTAAACCAGGAACCTCAGGAAAATTGACCTTAGAGTTCTGGATAACGCCTTTTGATTATGCAGGGAATGACCCCAAAAGAGCTGTTGAATCTATCTTGGAAGAGAATAAGAATATTGGGCTATGCTGGGCGGTGATTGATTATGATGATGTGAATAGTGAAAAAAATAATGGATTTTGGAATTTGTCAAAAGAACACACCATGTATGGCAATGCATCTTATAGTTTGCCTTTCAAGTTGATGCCTTTGGAAAACGAATTCAAGACAGCCATTTCAGCCAATTGGACTTTTACTGTTATCGATAAAAATCAACGAAAAGTAGCTTTTGTCGATACCTCAGAAGGAGAAATTACGTCTTGGAAATGGGATTTTGGAGACGGAACCATTTCTTCAGAACAAAGTCCAATACATCAATATAAAGAAGCAGGAAAATATATCGTTGTTTTAGACATCGCAGGACCTAAAGGAAAATCAAGACGCTCAAAAGTTTGGGACGTGGCAGTAAAATAATAAACAGTAATTCAAATGAAAATTAAATTTAAAATGAGTTTGCCTCTATTTATGGTTGCAACAGTATTCTTAGCGTGTAATGTAGTAGCCCAACAAAAAAAAGCTACATCAATCACTTTGACCAATGCTGCCGAAATAGCTTTGACAGATAAAGCAGTGAGTATAAAAAGAAATAGCATAGACGCTAGTTTAAACCAAAAAGGGTTTCCATTGCTCACGTATAATGGAGTTGTCGTTCCTTCTCAGGTAAACGATTTAGACGGGGATGGGAAATGGGATGAGCTTTTTTTGGCGACAAATTTTGCCGCGAAAGAAACCAAAACAATTCAGCTAAGTTGGGTAAAAAAAGCACCACAATTTCCAATCAGAACAAGTGTTCGGTTTGGTAAAAGAGAAGCTAAAAACCTGCCTGTTCAACCTGCCACAGAAGAAATACTATTAGCCAATCAAGTGCATAAAAAATTAGGATTCCAAAAATACCAAACCGATGGACCCACATGGGAAAACGACAAGATTGGTTTTCGACATTATTTGGATGGCCGAAACGCTAAAGATGTTTTTGGTAAAAAAGTATCAGCCATTACCCCAGAGAATGTTGGGATTAATAGCGAAGGAGCGGTAGAAGATAATTATCATACCATGTGGGATTGGGGTAGAGATATTTTTCCTGTTGGCAATTCAGCAGGTTTAGGAGGTTATGCATTATTGGTAGGTGATGAAATCAATAGATTAGGAATTATCACCACTGATACTTTGAATAATATTGAAAAAACTACTTTTAAAATAGTAGCCGAAGGTTCAGAAAATTCCGTATTGCGTTATACGTATCAAAATTGGTTGGTATCAGGGAATCAATACCAAGTTAAAGAAACAACTTCGATTTGGCCGGGGATGTACGGGTATAAAAACACAGTGAGTTTAGAAGGACTTAAAGGAAACGAAATGTTGCTTATTGCACTTTCTAATATTAATAATCAAAAACCTTTAAATATAGTTGAAGCAGGCAATTTTATTTGTCTTATTCAACATGATAATTTAGGCTATAATCGAGAATGGATTATGGGAATAGCAATTATTGTTCCCAAAAAAGGATTTAAAGGCTATATGGAAGCGCCTAAAACGGGGCAATTGACCAATTCGTATTTAGCTAAGTTTGCTGTAGAAAATAATGAGACTATTAGTTATTATCCAATTGCGGCTTGGGAACTGAGCACAGATAAAAATTTTAAAGACTCGAGCTATTTTAATCAATATGTTATCAATTTAGCCCAACAACTTTCAACTGAAATTACAATCACTATTAATTAATAATTCTATGAAAATTTTAAAAACCAACATTTTAGCTTTATTGTGTATTGGGTTTTTTACCTCGGTAAATGCTCAGACTAACGATGTTACTACACCATTGCATTTACTTAAACCAGAATATCCTACTCCGTATGGTGTGCCTCAAAAGGAGAATGTTAAGGCTGTTTTGGATAGAGTATATACTTTTTTAAACCAGAATACGGCTTCTAAAGTAATAGATGCTACTACCAAACAAGAAATTAAAGATCTTAAGAAAGTAAAAGAGAATGTGATTTTTGAACCAGGAGCGTTTAGATTGACCAGTTATGAATGGGGCGTTACTTACGCCGGAATGCTTTTGGCTTCTGAGGCTACGGGAGAGAAATATTTTGCAGATTACACGAATAGTAGATTAAAATTATTGAGTGACTTGGCGGAAAATTATAAGCCTAAAAATGAAAAAGATACCCCAATCCATTCGCTATTGCATCCAAGAGCATTGGATGATGGAGGAGCAGTTTGTGCCGCTTTTATTAAGGCAAAGAGAAATGGGTTTAAAGGCGATATTGATCCTTTAATTAACAATTTAGTTACTTACATCAGTGAAAAAGAATTCCGACTTAAAGATGGTACTTTAGCTCGTAATAGACCACAAGACAATACGCTATGGCTTGATGATATGTTTATGGGAGTTCCAGCTTTAGCCCAAATGGGAAGTTACACAGGAGATACAAAATATTTTGATGATGCGGTTAAACAAGTCAATCAGTTTTCAGAAAGAATGTTCAACAAAGAGAAAGGGATTTATATGCACGGATGGGTGCAATCCATGTCAGTTCATCCTCAATTTCACTGGGCTAGAGCCAATGGTTGGGCAGTAATGACTATGGTAGAATTATTGGAAGTTTTGCCAAAAAATCATCCTGGATATGCGGGAGTCTTGGCACAATTACAGGCCCATATTAATGGATTGGTAAAATACCAAGACGGAACAGGATTTTGGCACCAATTGATTGATAAAAATGATACTTATTTAGAAACTTCGGCAACGGCTATTTATACTTATTCCATTGCTAGAGCTATCAATCGTGGGTATATAGATAAAATGGCTTTTGCTCCAGCAGTACTTTTGGGATGGAATGCAGTGGCGACGAAAGTCAATCCAAAAGGACAAGTAGAGGGTACTTGTGTGGGGACAGGAATGGGATTTGACCCTGCTTTCTACTACTATCGTCCAGTGAATTTGTTTGCAGCTCATGGCTACGGACCGGTTTTATTAGCAGGTTCAGAAGTGCTATTGTTGTTAAAAAACAATGAATTTGAAATTAACGATAGCTCATTACAACTTAAAGTTAAAAAATAACAAACTTAAAATCCTTAGATTCTATGAAATTTAAATCAAGTTTATCTACCATTGCGAGCACTGCATTTTTTTTGATAGGATCATTGGCTTTTAGCCAAATAGGAACTCGATTCCCTTCAGAAAAAAAGGTGGTTGTAGACCCAATAACAGGACAAGAGTTACTTTTCTTAACCACAAAACAGGCTGGGGATTCAAAGACCTATCCTACCCATCCGCAATGGACATCAGATGGAGAATGGCTTGTTTTTCGTTCCAATAGAGTAAAAGGCGAAGCCATGGCTGTGAATGAAAAATCGGGAGCGATTGTTCAGGTTACAGAAGGAGGCTATAATGGCACTTTGTGTATTGCCCAAAAATCCATGAAACTATATTTCATGAGACAAGCTAATGAAAAAGCGATGCAAATTATTGAAGTTGATTTAGCAAAAGTTTTTGAAGATAGTAAATCGGGCAAGATGAAGCCAGTTGCCGTCTATGAAAAAATATGTGGAATTACCTCTCCAGATATGGGAGCTTCGGGTGATATGGCTTTGGATGCGAATGAAGATGTAATTTATTTCAGAATAGGAAAAGAGGAGGCTGCAAGACATTTGTCTCCTGGAATTCAACTTGAAAATAACTTTGGTCCTCGTAATATGGGGGCAGGACCTGGAGGAATTGGAAGTATGAATATTAAAACAGGGGTTTTTAAACACGTAGTTTCTGTACCTTTTCAGGTAGGACATATTCAGTCTAATATTTGGAATCCAGGCGAAATTGTTTTTTGCTGGGAAACGGGGGGTAAGTCGCCACAACGAACTTGGACGGTTATGTCTGATGGGACAGGCTTACGCCCACTTTATCCGGAATCAGACTACGAATGGGTAACGCACGAGGCAGTAATTTCAAAAGATGAGGTAGCTATGGCCATCATGGGGCATCGAAAAATAGACATACAAAAAGAGAAACCGGTTGAAGTTACTGATAGTAAAGAGGTTCGAAATCCAATTAATCCGGGTCAAGAAAGCAATTGGGGACCTTCGGGAACTCGAGAAAAACCAACAGGGTTGGCTATCGTAAATTTACGAACTAGAGAAATGGAAATTGTAGGTCAAACGTCAAGTGGTAGTGGTTTATGGCATGTGCATGGTTCTTCAGATGGTAAATGGGCCGTCGGAGACGACTTCTCAAGAAGTTTGTATTTGATTGATCGAAAAACAAAAGAAATGAAACTTCTTACCACAGGGCATAAAGAAACCGCTGCAGATCATGTTCATCCTACTTTTAGTCCAGATGGGACTAAAATACAAATTCAGTCGGCTATGCTTTCGGAAGATAATAGGTCAATGAATATTTGTATAGTAAAAGTTCCAAAAGAGTGGTTGGAACGAAAATAATTTAAATAAACGATACTGAAATGAGACATTTTTTGATTGTAATACTAGGTCTTTTGGGATTTTTTCAAATTGCCTATTCACAAACTGATGATACTACTTTTCCAGATGGGACTATAATTCCGAGTTGGTTTAGAGAGAATACTAAGATTAAATTAAAAGATTTGGGTAAGACTTATACCATAACCGATTTTGGAGTAAATCAAGATAGTACCAAAGTGCAAACCACTTCGATTCAAAAAGTGATTGATTTAGCGGCTTCAAATGGCGGTGGAGTTATTGTGATTCCCAAAGGTGTCTTTTTGAGTGGAGCCCTTTTTTTTAAACCTAAAACGCATTTGCATATTGTGGCGAATGGAGTTTTAAAAGGATCAGACCTGATTGCTGATTATCCAATTATGCCTTCAAGAATGGAAGGTCAAAACTTGGATTATTTTCCGGCTTTAGTCAATGCCTATGGGGTGGATGGTTTTTCTATTTCGGGTAAAGGGACTATAAATGGAAACGGATTGAATTATTGGAAGGCTTTTTGGCAACGACGCAAAGAGAATCCAAAATGTACGAATCTTGAAGTTGCTAGACCTAGATTGGTTTTTATTTGGAATTCTAATAATGTACAAATTCAAGACGTCAAATTAATTAATTCTGGTTTTTGGACGAGTCATTATTATAAGTGTACTAATGTGAAGCTTTTGGATTTGTATATTTATTCCCCGCATATTGGTGTAAAAGCGCCGAGTACAGATGCTATAGATATTGACGCTTGTTCTAATTTTTTGGTCAAAGGATGTTATATGTCGGTTAATGATGATGCTATTGCTTTAAAAGGAGGTAAAGGACCTTATGCCGACCAAGCTAAAAATAACGGAGAAAATACCAATGTGATAATTGAAAACTGCAATTTTGGATTTTGCCATTCGGCTTTGACCAATGGAAGTGAGGCGATTCATAATAAAAACATTATCATGCGTAATTGTGAGGTGAAAGATGCATCACGACTATTATGGCTCAAAATGAGACCGGATACTCCTCAACGATATGAGTATATTAGAGTGGAGAATATAAAAGGCGATGCTAAAACTGGATTGGCTATTTTTGGATGGAAACAATTTTTTGATTTAAAAGGCCGTCCCGATATTCCGCTATCATATGGAGACCATATCACCTTAAAAAATATTGAACTTAGTTGTGATGTTTTTTATGGGGTAGAAAAAGATCCAAATGTTCGGTTGTCAAATTTTTCATTTGAAAATTTAAAAATTAAAACCTTGAACGATGAAATGGATAAAAGTTTAATACAAGGAATTACTCTTAAGAATGTTTATTTTAATAGTAAAGAAATACAGTAAATATCTATAAATAGGAACCTTAATAATCGGGAAAACGTGATTTTAATAAATCACGTTTTTTTATTTTTTAATTATATCACTAATGGTTTAAATTCTATTATTAATGTCTACAGGAAAGTACAGGACGGAGTATGTGTTCATTGTAAATAAATTTGAAATTCATTAACAACCAAAATAAAATTATTGTAATATGAAGAATAAAACTATTCTTTTAATGGGCACCATCATTTGTGTTCTGATGTGTATATCAACTTTGGCTCAAAGCACTAATGATAATATAAGAAAAAACCAACTTTTCAATTTTGGTTGGAAATTCAAATCAGGTGAGATTCCAAACGCTCAAGAACTCAATTTTAATGATAATGATTGGCGTGTGCTGGATTTACCACATGATTTTCAGTTTGAACAACCTTGGGATCAAACAGCCAATAAAGGGCGTGGTTTTAAAACTCTTGGTATTGCTTGGTACCGTAAAACATTCAAAGCAGATGCTAGTTGGGTTGGGAGACAAGTTTTTCTTGATTTTGAGGGGATTATGCTGCATGGCGAAGTTTGGCTGAACGGGAAGAAAATAGGCGGAACTAGTTATGGTTATCTTGGGTTTGAAACAAATGTTTCTAATCTTATTAAATATGATGATGTCAATGTAGTTGCTGTTCGTTCTTCTACAGAGGGAGGTTCTCGTTGGTATACCGGTGGCGGACTTTTTAGAGATGTACATTTGGTAGTTAAAGACCCAATTTCTATTGCGCGTCATGGTGTTTTTATAACGACTCCAAAAATTTCTAATCAAAATGCAGAAGTGAATGTACAGGTTGAAGTGGCAGGTATTAAAAATAAAGAATACCAATTAGAAATTATTACAAAAATAGTCTCTCCCGAAGGGAAACAAGTAGCCGAAACAAAAACGATGGCTCCCAAAAAGTCAAATCTTGTTGAAGTAGAAGTTGCATTGCCAAAGGTTAATATCGCTAATCCACAGCTTTGGTCTTGCGAAACACCTCATTTGTATTCAGCTGAAGTGTCATTGGTAGTAGACGGTAAAGTGACTGATAAGCTTACTGAAAAGTTTGGAATTCGCACCATTGAGTTTTCAAAAGAATTTGGACTTAAATTAAATGGTAAAAAAGTTTTTCTTAAAGGTGTTGCTAATCATCATGATTTAGGTGCGTTAGGTGCAGCTGCTCATGAAACGGCAATTGCTAGAATGATGGATAAGTTAAAAGCTTTTGGTTTTAATCACATTCGAACTTCTCATAATCCCTATTCAGAGTCTTTTTTTAAACTTGCCGATGAAAAAGGAATTTTAGTGGTTGATGAATTATACGACAAGTGGGGGAGCCAAACAGCATGGGCAGGGAGTGCACCATGGAATGATATATGGTACAATAATATGAAAGAGTGGATTAAACGTGACCGTAATCATCCTTCGGTAATTTTGTGGAGTTTTGGAAATGAATTACAGTTTCAGGAAGAACGATGGAATTGGCCAACAACTGATTGGGGTGTAACTACCTATAAAATTATGGATGTAGTGGCTAAACGCTATGATCCTACCCGTAAAACAACAGTTGCTATGTATCCAGCCCGCGCCGGAGGAATTATTAGAGCCAATCCGGACTTTCGTATCAAAGAAAATATTGTTCCGCCTGAGTTGGCAACCGTTACCGAAGTGGCTAGTTTTAATTATACTTGGGAGGATTACCAAGAGTATCTAAAACATGCGCCTGATATGATTGTTTACCAAAGTGAAGCGGTAACTAATGAGTTGGCTGCACCTTATTTTGGAATGGACAGAGAAAAAATGGTCGGACTGGCGTATTGGGGCGGAATTGAATATTGGGGTGAATCTCAAGGTTGGCCAAGAAAAGGATGGAACTATTCGTTTTTCAATCATTCGATGGAACCTTTTCCTCAAGCATGGTTAACCAAAAGTATTTTTACATATGAACCTTTAGTTTATATCGGTATAGTGGATAATGAAGGGGAATCCAAAATGTGGAACGATCAAGTGGTAGGGCAAAAAGTAATTTCGTCACATTGGAATCGTATGGAAGGGAATGCATATAATTTGTACACCTACACTAATGCAGATGAAGTAGAATTATTCGTAAATGGAAAGTCTATAGGGGTACAGCAAAATAGTACTGAAGTAACAAAACGTAATACTATTTATTGGAAAAACGTTCCGTATTCAGCGGGTAAAATTACGGCTATTGCTCGAAAAGGAGGCAAAGAAGTAGCTCGTCACGAGTTGGAGACGACTGGAAAAGCAGTAGCACTAAAATTAGAAACAGAAAATCCAAACTGGAAAGCAGATGGAATGGATCTTCAGTATGTTAAAGTGTATGCTGTGGATAGTATTGGCAATAAAGTAGCAACTGTTTCTGGAGAAGTAACTTTTGATGTTAGTGGTCCTGCAGCTATAATTGCAGTAGACAATGGAAATCATTCAAGTGATGATTTGTTTTCGGGTAATAAAAAGAAACTTTACAACGGTTTTGCAATGGCAATTTTACGTTCATCACAAAAAGGAGGAACTGTAAAACTGAAAGTTTCAGCTACGGGATTGAAAGGAATTGAGAAGACCTTAACAGTGAAGTAATTATTAAACCAATACAGTAAATTGTAATGATTTTTTTATGATTTAAAAAAAGGAAAAGTTTCAAAAAAACGCACTTTTTTCAAAAAAGCGCGTTTTTTTATTTCAAAACAAAATATTTAAATAATTGAAAATCAATTGTTTAAATATTTAATTGGTATTTTTTAATTCAGTTACAACAATTCCTACAGGAAAGTACAGGACAGAAAGCGAAAACGTTATAAATACATTTGGTTTAATTAACAACCAAAATTATTGTAAAATGAAGAACAAAATTATTCTTTTAATGAGCATCATTATGTATACATTAATGTGTACATCAGCGTTTGCTCAAGAAAAATTGGTTACAGGGAAGGTTAACGATCCTTCAGGCCAACCTTTACCAGGGGTTACTGTCTTGGTAAAAGGAACTAAAAAGGCAGTAAGTACAGACTTCGATGGGAAATTTAGTATTTCCGTATCTAATGGAGGTACATTAGTGTTTTCTTATATAGGTTTTAAATCCAAAGAACAAAAAGTGGGTAGTGCGAGTTCGTATACTATTGCTTTAGAAACCGAAAATGAGTCCTTAAACGAGGTCGTGGTTGTTGGTTACGGTACTCAAAAGAAAAAAGTTACTACAGGTTCTATGTCTTCTATTAAAACAGAAAGTTTTACGGAGAGACCTATTTCAAGATTAGATCAAGGAATGGTAGGACAAATAGCTGGGGTTAGAGTAAAACAAACTACAGGTTTGCCAGGCCAACCTTTCAGTGTGGAGATTAGAGGAGCAGGATCTATTTCTGCGGGTAATGAACCTTTGTACGTTATCGATGGATTTCCTATTCACACAGAAGGAGGGAACAGTGCAGGAGGTTTTTCAAATGGAAGCCCCTTAGATAATATGAATCCCAACGATATTGCCTCTGTTGAAGTTCTTAAAGATGCCGCCGCCGCTGCAATCTATGGTTCTAGAGCTTCAAATGGAGTGGTGCTTATCACCACCAAGAGAGGTAAAGCAGGAAAAGCTAAATTCACGTTTAATACTTATTCAGGATTAAGTAAGGAAGCTAATCGAGTTGATGTTTTGAATGCAGATCAATGGATAGCTAGACAAAAAACATTTATAGATGATAACTGGATAACATCAGGAATACCAGGAGCAACAGCTAATCAAACTATAGCAGAAAGAATTGCCACTTATAATCTAAGATATCCATCTACACCTTTGATACCAAGTAATTCTAAATATACTTCGTATGTATATGATGCTAGATGGGATATGCCAGGCCATCCAGGTCTTGATTATATTGATTGGCAGGATAAAATTTTCCGTACAGGAGAATTTAAAAATTATCAGTTGTCAGCTTCAGGAGCATCAGATGCGGTAAATTACTACGTCTCTGCTAATTATTCAAAAAACACAGGTTATATTATTGGTACAGAATATTCATTGTTTTCTGCTAGAGCAAACATTGATATCAAATTATCAGATAGTTTTAAAGTAGGATTTAATTTAGCACCATCTTATTCTATTAAAGACGATCCGGGAGTTGAAGGTAAAGATAATACTTTACACAAAGCTCTTGGTGCTCCTCCTGTTTTTGAAAACGCCTTTAATGATTTAGGTGAGCAGTATACTGTTCGATATGCTTGGGGTAGTAGTACTACTAGTATGTTAAATTTATTGGCTAGAAAAGGAAAAAACTCGATGTATAGAAATTTAATTTCATCTTATGCGAGTTATAAATTAAGTAGCAATTTAACGTTAAAGAGTACAATAAACTTTGATAATACAGATAATACGACTGAGAATTATACACCAAGTAACCTTCTAACAGGTATTATCGGGGCATATAATACTTATAGAAGACAAAACATTGTAAATGAGAATACTTTAAATTATATTAAATCTTTTAAAGATCATAGTTTCAATTTATTATTAGGACAATCATTCAGTTCCTACCAAATGACTAGGTCTAATCTTGCATCAGGTGCTCTTTATAATAGTTTTTCTATTGAGACTCTGCCTACAGGATCAACAGGGACTACCAATTCAGAAAAGAATACATTACTTTCATACTTTGGAAGGTTACAATATGATTTTAAAGAGAAGTACTTAATTTCTGCTAGTATTAGACGAGATGGGTCTTCTAAATTTGGGTTTCAACAACGTTGGGGAGTATTTCCATCATTGTCTTTGGGTTGGAGAGTTACTCAAGAAGGTTTTATGAAAAAAGTGGATTGGATTAATGATTTAAAACTAAGAGCGAGTGCAGGGGTTAATGGTAGTAATAATATTGGTAATTACGCAGCTTATTCTACTTTAGCAAGTTATAATTACACCCTAGGAGGTGCTAATAGTTTAGGTCAAGGTGTTGGTTCAATACCGAACCCATTATTACATTGGGAAGAATCTAAAAGTACCGACTTAGGTTTGGACTTTTCAATTTTGAAAAACAGAATTTCAGGAACATTTGAGGTGTACAGAAAAATCAATAGCGATTTATTATTACAAGTACCTGTAGTGGGTGCGTCTGGATTTACTAACTATCTGACTAATGTTGGTAAAGTACAAAACCAAGGATGGGAATTTGAATTGAATACTTCTAATGTTGCTACAAAAAGTTTCAAATGGAAGACTTCACTTAATTTAAGTCACAATGAAAATAAAGTTTTAGCTTTAGGTCCGGGTCAATCTAAGATTGAAATTGCTACAAGTCTTAATGGAGTGCCATACGTAAAATTAGAAGTAGGGAAACCAATGTATACTTTATATATGCTAGTTCAGGATGGTGTAGTTACTCAAGCTGATATTGATAAAGGAGGAACAACAATTGGAGGGAATGTTTTAAAATTAGGAGATCCAAGATATGTTGACCAAAATGGGGACAAAAAAATTACTGCGGATGACCGAGTTGATGTTGGGAATCCAACACCTAAAATTACTTGGGGAATCACTAATACATTTAAGTATAAAGATTTTGATTTGAATGTTCTAGTTCAAGGACAAAATGGAGGTACTGTATACGGATTGATAGGTAGAGGTATTAATCGTACAGGGATGTCGGCTGGAGAAAATAATTTAGATGTAAATCCTGCTGTAAGAGGTAATTGGAAAACTTCTTTTGGTTACCAAGCTAATACGGATTGGTTATATAGTTCAGATTATCTAAGTGTCAGAAATATTACTCTAGGATATGATTTGTCTAAAGCTGTAAAATCTTTAACAAGAATTGATAAAGCTAGAATCTACATAAGTGGAGAGAACTGGTTCTATTGGAACAAATACAAAGTAGGATACAATCCAGAAGCGGTTAATACTGCCGCAAGTTCTGATGGAGCATTTGCTTTGCCTGTTGATTACGGAGGAGCACCTTTGGCAAAATCATTGGTACTAGGACTTAACATTAATTTTAATTAAAAATAAGATGAAGAAATATATTTATTTAGTAGCAAATATTTTTATATTATTTGTTCTAGCGTCATGTGATGAGGAGTTAAATCAACTTCCTTTATCCCAAGGTACTACAGAGAACTTCTATTCAACGCCTAATGATTTTATTCAGGCTAGAAATGGTGTTTATTCGTTTGCATTCCACGGAGCTAACGAATATGGGTATGCCAATAGAGTATTGAATTTGAGTGAAACAAGATCTGACAACTTGTATGCTACAACTACTGCATCAAGAGAATGGGAAGGGATTAATAGTTTTTATACTTCAATAGCTTCTAATTCTTATTTGAAAGAAGCTTATGTAAGTAATTATAAAGCTATTTATTTAGCCAATCAATTATTAGAAAAAATAGACCAAAAAGGTTCTATTATCACTAATACTACTGATAGAGCAACAATGGCGGCCGAAGCTCGTTTTTTACGTGCGTTCTGTTATTTTGATTTAATCAGATGGTTTGGAAGTGTGCCGTTAATCGATAAAACGATGTCAGCTCAAGAAGCCGCAAAAATTGGAAGAACCCCTGTTAAAGACGTATATACGTTAATTATTTCTGACCTAGAAAAAGCAATAGCTGATTTACCAGCATCATACGCAGCTGCAGATTACGGAAGAGCGACTAAATATGCTGCAAAAGGAATCTTAGGATTAGTGTATATGACTCGTTCTAGTCCAACATACGGTATAGATGGTTCTACTCTAGGATTGAATGAATGGGATAAAGCGTACCAACAATTATTAGATATCAAGAATAGTGGGTTGTATGCATTTGGAACAGACTATGCGGCTATTTTTACAGTTGAAGGTCTCGCAAATAAAGAAAATGTTTTAACAATTCCATACACACAAGGAACTGGAAATGGAGTAGGAGGTAATTTTGTTATTGAAGTAGGATATGAGCCGTATTTCACTTCTTTAGGTTTAGCACAGCAAGGGTCTTTGGAAGCTAGACCAATTTCAAATGAATTTCTTAATAAATTTAGTTCCGTTGATAAAAGAAAAATACAAGGTATAGCAACGAGTTATACGGCTTCAAATGTGGCTTATACGTTACCTGTTTTCAAAAAATACATTGATAAAACTAGATATGGATTATCTAGAACAGATTGGGGTGTTGATTTTATGGTGATGCGTTATACAGATATTTTAATGATGATGGCTGAATGTACGCTTCACGGAGGTGGAGGAACTCAAGCTGACGTAGATGCTATTATGAATCAAGTTAGAACGAGAGCTGGTATTCCTGCAAATGCTTTGAATACAACTTTAGATCAATTATTTGATGAAAGAAGAAAAGAATTTTTCTCTGAAGGGACTAGATGGTTTGATTTGATTCGATCAGGAAATGCTTTGACTATTATGAATGCTTGGAAAGCGACAGAAGATATCAATAATAAGATACTTACTATTGATAAAAATTCGTTGCTATATCCAATTCCTTTGCAAGAAATTTTAGCTGCACCGGGATTATATACTCAAAATCCTGGATATTAATAAATTGTTTGGATTCTTAAAAGGCGCTATACTTATAGCGCCTTTTTATTTTGCAGGCTAGTACAGGATACTCATATTAATTAGCTCTAGTATCTTTAAAATCTATCCGTTAAAATTTATTTATAATGATGAGTTTAAAAAAAATAACAGTATTTGTAGCCTTTATTTGTTTCCTGTTTTCGGCAAATGCCCAAATTAAATTGCCGTCTTTAGTAGGAGACAACATGGTTTTACAACAAAACGCTGTGGTTAATTTATGGGGTTGGGCATCGCCAAATGAAAAAATTAGTATTCAGACGGGCTGGCAAACGTTTCCTTTAGAAATCATAGCTGATACAGAAGGCAATTGGAAAACAACTGTTACAACTCCTGCAGGAAGCACAAAAACGTATACTATTGAATTAGAAGGAAAAAATAAAATTATACTTCACAATATATTAATTGGAGAAGTTTGGATTTGTTCAGGTCAATCCAATATGTTTTTTCCTGTAGGAAGAGAAGAGAAAACTTGGAAAACAGGAGTTAAGAACTATCAAGAAGAAATAGAAAAGGCAAACTATCCCGCTATTCGATTGTTTACGGTGGCACTAGATGCTTCTCCAAAGCCTTTAAATGATGTTAAAGGCAGTTGGAAAGAATGCAATTCGAGTACAATTACTACCTTTTCGGCTGTAGCTTATTTTTTTGGTAGAGATCTTTATGAAAATTTACGTATTCCAATTGGTTTGATTTCTTCTTCTTGGGGAGGTACCAAAGCTGAGGCATGGACTTCGCAACAAGTATTAGAATCCAATCCTGATTTCTTACCTATTCTAGAGCGTAATGCTGTCAAAGAAAAAGAATACAATGCCGCTTTAGAAAAATATTATTTAAATATTCGTCAGCAAAAATTAGAAACCAATAAGGATTCGGATTTAGCTAAAGCGGTATTTAAAAAACCAACAAAAGAGAGTGTTAATAAAGAACCTTGTGTGTTGTACAATGCAATGCTTTATCCATTGATTAACTACACTATGAGAGGAGTTATCTGGTACCAAGGAGAGAGTAACTCAGAAAGGGCTTATCAATATAGAACTTTATTTCCAGCGATGGTTAAAAACTGGAGAGACGATTGGAAACAAGGCGATTTCCCTTTTTATTATGTTCAAATAGCACCTCACCAAGGCCAAAATGCAGAGATAAGAGAAGCCCAATTAATGGCCTTGAAAACTATAAATAATTCAGGGATGGTGGTTACAACAGATGTTGGGGATGCTAAAAATATTCATCCAATTGACAAACAAACAGTTGGAAAAAGACTTGCTATTTGGGCTCGTGCTAAAACGTATGGAGAATCTAATTTGACTTATTCGGGACCAATATACAATCATATGAAATTAGCAGGGTCTCGTATCCAAATTTATTTTGATTACGCTGATTCAGGTCTAATGCAAAAAGGAGAACACCTAACAGAATTTGAAATTGCAGGAGAAGATAAATTGTTTTATCCTGCTGAGGCAGTAATAAAGGGTAAATCTGTGTTGGTTTCTTCGTCAAAAGTAAAAAAACCAGTAGCGGTTCGATTTGCATGGAAAGCCATTCCAGAACCTAATTTATATAATAAAGAGAATTTGCCAGCATCACCATTCCGTACTGATGATTGGCCAGAGAAAACGTATATGAATTTTTAATTAGTTGTAGAAATTAATTATATGGAATTGATGTTTTATAAACATGTAAAGATGAAAATTATAATAGATAAAAATAAGATTTTACTTTCAATAATTTTTAGTGTATTATTCTTGCCTTTAATTGCACAAACTCGTCATATAGCAAGTAAACCGTTATTTAGAGATACTATTTACGATGGTGCTGCAGACCCAACGGTAATTTGGAATCCAAAAGAAAAGAAATGGTTTATGTTCTACACTAATAGGAGAGCCAATGACAAAAACAGTAAAGGAGTGAGTTGGGTTCATGGCACTCCTGTCGGAATCGCAGCGTCTACAGATGGAGCACACTGGAGCTATAAACAAACTTGTAGGATTAATTATGCTCTTGAAAATGCGACCTATTGGGCACCAGATGTAATTGAACATAACGGTATTTTTCATATGTACCTGACCATAGTTCCAGGTGTTTTTGAAGATTGGAATCATCCACGTTATATTATTCATTTAACAAGTAAAAATTTATTAGATTGGGATTTTCAATCGGAATTGAAATTGGCTTCAGATCGTTGTATCGATGCTTCTGTATTTCGATTACCAAATGGGCATTGGCGAATGTATTACAATAACGAACGGGATAAGAAGTCTATTTATTACGCAGATAGTCCTGATTTATACCACTGGGTAGATATCAATCAGCAGGTTGTAAAAGATCGAGGAGAAGGGCCCAAAGTATTTCATTGGAAAGGTAAAAACTGGATGATTTGTGATACTTGGAATGGACTAAGCGTTTATTCGTCTGATGACTTTGTAAATTGGAAAAGACAAGAAAAAAATATTTTGCAAATTCCAGGGATTGGACAAGATGATCAAGTTATTGGGGGACATCCTGATGTGATTATAAATGGAAACAAGGCTTATATTTTTTATTTTACACACCCTGGCCGAATTCCAGAAAACAAAGGAAAAGATACTTACGATACTAGAAGAAGTTCTATTCAACTTGCAGAGCTTGAATATAAAAATGGTGAAATTATGTGTCATCGTGATCAAATTGTGAAGATTAATTTAAAACATAAAAAATGACAAAGAATACCTATCGAAATGCTTTCAAAATGAAATTAAAACCGGGTTTTGAGGCAGAGTATAAAAAAAGGCACGATGAAATTTGGCCTGAATTACAAGACTTGCTTTCTGAAGCAGGAGTCCATGATTATAGTATTTTTCTTGATGAAGAAACGTTAACTCTTTTTGCTTTTCAAAAATTAGATGAAGGCTTTAATGAATCGTATCTGCCTAACCATCCTGTGGTTAAAAAGTGGTGGAGTTATATGGCGGATATTATGGAAACTAATCCGGATAATTCTCCTGTTGCAATTCCGTTACAAGAGGTGTTTCATTTGGATTAATTTTTATAAAAATACCCCCGTTTTTAATCGGGGGTATACTGTTATTTTTTTGGAAGTATAATATATTCTTCAAGGCCAATTTTTCTGATTTTTTTTAGGCTTTCGGCAACCGTTTCGGCATTAAAAATAGCCCCATTAATACCTGTATGTGTATGGTCTTTTGGAAAAAAGGTTTTGACTTTTTCTTTACCTAATTGCTCGTATTTCACGGCTACAAGTTCGTTTAAATCGATGAAAAAAGCACCTGTATTTTCTGCTGCAATTTTCGACCATCCTCCGTAAGAATCAGCTCTTCGTTCCACTTTGTCGTTTGGCCATTCGTTTCTTGGCGTTTGACTCAAAACGATTGGAATAGCTCCTTTTTCTTTCGCTTCTTTGACGAATTTTTCCATATACCAACCAAAAGTTTGCACCGTTTCAGTGATACTATCTCGAACCACTTGTTGTGTTTCATTACCATTTCCTTTTAACGAACCTCTAAATTTTTCTTTATCAATAGCTCCAGCATCGTTATGACCAAATTGAATCATAATGAAGTCTCCGGGTTTTAATTGATTTTTTACCATATCCCACAATCCTTCTTTAACAAAAGTACGAGTACTTCTTCCACCACGGGCTTTATTGATAACTTCAATTCTAGTGGTGTCGCAATATTTAGGGAAGGCAACTCCCCAACCTACGGCATTAGGATTGTTGCCATTATTGGCCATTGTCGAATCGCCAATCAAATAGATTTTTTTCTTGGCAGGAAGTATAATTTTTGGATTGTCTAAAATGTATTTTTTTAATGGGTTATCACTCGCTTTCAAACCTTCAATAATTGAAGTAGCTGACATCACAGCCCCTTTTGCAGAAGTATGTGTATGATCTCTTTTGTAAAAATAAGTTTCCGTAACATTAGATTCTCCTAATGTATCCATTTTAAGAGCCATTATAGCATTCAAATCGATAAAAGTCACGTTTTCTTTTTCAGCAATTTGTTTGGTCCATAATCCATACGATTTGTCGTTTCTTGGTACTTTCCCTGCTGCCCAATCGTTTCTTGGAATAGGGGAACAAATGATTGGGATTGCCCCTTTTGATTTGACCTCTTTTACTATTTTTTGTATATACCAACCGTAGCTGTGAACAGTTTCATGTTTTTTGGTTAGCATATTGTCAATTTCTTGGGTTTCTTCTCCAATGCCTTTGATGGTACCTCTTGCACGTAGTGTATCGTTCAATGGTCCATCGTCGTTGTGACCAAATTGGATTATTACATAATCTCCCTTTTTAAGCTTATTGTAAACGGGTTCCCATAATCCTTTACTTTGAAAAGTACGGCTACTTGTTCCGCCTAAGGCATGATTTTGAACGCTTATTTTTGTAGTATCCAAAAATTGTCCGATGAAATCGCCCCAACCCCAAAGTCCGCCAGCTCCATCACCTTTTCCATTTTTTACAGTGGAGTCACCTACGAGATAGATAACAGGTTTAGGGTGGTCTTTATCTTTAAAATTGAAAAATAAGAGTGCTATAAGTAGCACTAAGGCTATTTTGATTATTTTCATTGTATTTTAATTAGAATGTTGTTTATAGGTCCTAAAATCAAACCATAGATTCATTGAAATTCCGTCATCCCCTTTTTTGATGCGAATATTAGTGGGTTGACTTTCTGGACCTTGTTGCTCCAATGGTTTGAAATCACGCATCGCTGGAATTTCATACATAAAGGAAATGTCGCCTTCAGGAAAAGCAGGTTGTGGATTACTTCCTGGGAACCCATTTTTAGGTAAATCAGGAGTAAATAAGCGCAGGAACAAATTGTCAGATTCACTGAAAACTTTAAATGATGATGTACCTGCTTTTAAATTGGCACCTAATAAATTGGCATGATAGCCTTTGAATTCCGGATAAACTAAATTCTCAAAACTTTCTCCTGTTATTGTGGTATTATAGCTCTTTTCCCAAACACCATAAGTAGTTCCTTTGATTCTGTTTTTCCAAACATGATAAGGCCCTCTTCCGAACCACTTTATTCCAGTGACCTCCTTTTCAGGAAAACTGAATGTAACTCCAAAGGAATTAATTTTGTCTTCAAAATAAGCTCCGTCAAAACCACCTGAATTTTCTGCGTTTTTCAAAGTAATCAATTCCATTTTCAATCTACCATCAGGATGCATAATCCATTTTATAGTGTTTAATCCGCCAGAGTAAGTTACTGTGCAGACTGCTTTTTCACCTTCTTGTGAAAGTTTTACCTCTTTCAGTTTAGCTTTCATTCCTATAGGACGAGGACCATTCGTTAAAGGAACTACAGCAGTTGCGTTTTTAATCGTTACGATTTCCCCAGTTGTACTGTCCAAAGTAACCGTAACATTGGCTCCTGTTAAAACAACTTGATTTCCATTACGAGTTGCCACGGCCTTAGATTTAGTGTCTTTGGATAGTAAAAACTTAGAGGCAAAGTAATTGGCTTTATGAATAGGCCAAGTCCAAGTATAAATTTCCTTTTCATGTATGTCATACGCAGTTATTGATAAAACATCGCCATCGAAGAAATTATCAGGAACCGCAAATTTAATTTTGCGGGTTTCGCCGGGCTCAATACTTGGAATATCAATTTTTCCAGAACGTATTTCTTTAGAAACAGCATCTGTATAGAGAATGTCAGCATCTGATTGTATTATTTTGTATTCCATTTTGCAGGAATTTAAATTACTGAACAGGTAATCGTTGGTTATTAAAAAGGAACCATCAAAATCTTTGGTTATTTGTTTTGGCTGAAATTGGATAGGTGCCCAAATTTCTTTTACGGTATAATAACTTCCTTCTTTTTCTCTATGAGGGCCTAAAATTCCGTCTGCTGCTAAAGAACCTTTCGAGTCAAATTTCGCATCTCCTTTCCAATCTGAACGTAAAACAGCTTCATCTAAAAGAGCCCACATAAATCCCCCTGCAAATAAAGGACTTTGCTTGTATCTCGTCCAAAAATCTTCTAAAGCGGCACCGTGACCGTTATCGTAAGTTCCGTGCATAAATTCTGTTGGAAAAAATACGTTTTCTCCACTGTTGAATCGGTGCATTCCTGTTAAATAAGTAGGGTAGTGGTGCGTATCCCAACCATTGAAGTCCGACCAAGGATGAATCACGATTCTTTTTTGTGGATCATTTTCGGTAAAAACGTTATCCACTTCGTAATTCCATCCCCCTTCGTTTCCGTTGTCCCAAATAATTACTGAAGGATGGTTACCATCGCGACGCACCATTTCTTGAACTAATTTAGTTCCTGTTGGGGTGTCGTACGAATTTTGCCATCCAGCCAATTCATTCAAAACAAAAAGTCCTAATGAGTCGCAAACGTCCATAAAATGATCGTCGGGTGGGTAATGACCCCGAACAGCATTCATGTTCATGTCTTTTAGCAACTGACCGTCTAATATGCTAATGCGTTTGCTGGTGCTTCGCCCGCCCTCTGGCCAAAAGGAATGGCGGTTGATACCCTTCATTATGATCTTGGTGCCATTCACATAAATTCCGTCTTTTTTCTTGAATTCTAATGTTCTGAAACCAATTTTTTTGTCCAATTTATAAAGTACCGTCCCGTTTTGTTTTAGAGCTAGTTCTAAGTTGTATAAATTGGGGGTTTCTGTATTCCACGGTTTGATATCTTTCCATTGGGCAGCAATAGTTTCTTTACCACTTTTTGCCTTAATTGGAAAAGAGAATGTTTGAAAATTTTCTCCGTTCAATCCTTTAAGAGATGCTTCTAGCACGGTACTTTTAGGAATGTTTTTAAGATTCATATCAATAGTGATTGAACCATCCATTTTGGCGTTAACTGCAATATGCTGAATTTGTGTTTTTGGTGAAACTTCTAGCCATACTGGACGATAAATTCCGCCAAATAACCACCAATCTGCTCTTCGTTCTGCAGCATTAACAGAGTTGTTACTTGAATGTTTCCATACATGAACTTCCAGCTTGTTTTTGGTGCCAAATTGTAATAAAGAAGTAATGTCGTATTTGAATTCATAAAAACCACCTTGGTGAATTTCTCCAGCTAATTTACCGTTTATTTTCACTTCGGTATCAGTCATGGCTCCACCAAAAGCAATCACTACATCTTTGTCTTTATAGTCGGCAGGAATTTCAAATTCGTATTTATAAAGACCTTCTTCTTTACTAGGCTCTTTCTGGTTTAATTCTTTGTACCATCTTCCATAGGTGTATTCTCCAAAACCTTCTAATTCCCATTGAGAAGGCACGTTTATTTTTGACCAGATTTTACTGTTATTTCCATCAGTGCAATAAAAATCCCATTGAATGGGATGTTCAAAATCTTTTCCAGAAAGGAATATTTTATCGGTTTGTTGAGCAACGCTTTTTTTTGAAAAAAATGCTAAAAGAATAATAATGAGGTACGAGAATATTTTTTTTAAAATCATGATTCAAGATAGATTAATTGCCATCTGGTTTTACTGCTTCAAATCGAGAACTCATTGGAAGGGTCCAATTTGAAAACATATTAGGTTGTTTTGGGTTGTAAGTAGTAACAGATGGTAAGATGTGTTGTTTTAACGGAATCGGTAATTTTTGAATTCCTGTAATTACACATCGTGCAACTTCATTAGCACCAAAACTATTAAAGTGCGTATTGTCTTCTAAAATATTCGTTTGACCAGGAAAAGTATTGGCTGGGTATTGCACAAATGCTTTTCTAGAAAGAGGGTCTCCCCATGCTTCGTAGAGATCAGTAGTTATTTTAGTAATGTCAATAAGTGATACATTATTTCTTGTAGCTACTGCGCGCATGGCATCAGGAAATTCCCCGTGAGTGGCTTTTAAGGTTCCGTTTTCATTAAAAAAGCGACGTTGAGTTGGAGTTACTAAAATAGGAATTGCTCCTTTCGATTTTGCCATTTGAATAAATTCAGTGAGCAAGTCAGAATAAGAACGCCACGGACCATTTTCTTCGCCTTTTATTTTTTCGTCGTTATGACCAAATTCAATAATGAGATAATCTCCTGGTTGAATTAATGTGTCTATTTTTTTTAATCGGCCACTTGATTTGAAAGAACTCAGAGAGGCTCCAGAAACAGCATAGTTAGCTACTACAATAGCAGTGTCAAAATACTGAGTTATACATTGTCCCCAAGACGCCCAAGGTTCTAAATCTTGGTCAGTCACAGTAGAATCTCCAGCCAAGAAAAGGGTCGTTATTTTTGATATGGGGATGATTTCAATTTTATGGATAGCCACGATTCCAAGAAATTCTAAAGAAAGTTTATCGTCCCAGTTGAGGTCACTTAGTTCTCTTTCTTTAAGAGTAATAGAGGAATTAGTGTCGATTTTAGGGTTTCTTACATTCACATTGAAAGTTTTAGATATTTCTTTCCCTTTTGGAATACTTAGTTCGGCGAGCATTATTCGTCTGGATTCCGCTTTAATAGTGATATTAGATTCTTGTTCACTACTTCCCATGGTGACTTTAATGCTATAATTACCTTCAGGAAGTTTAATTGAAAAATAAGTTGGCTTTATAGCGCTAAAGTTATTAGCCTTAATTTGTACATTTTGTGCAGTATTGAAGTCAAATCCATAGCCTGTCTTGGAATCATATTGAATAGAAGAATCAATTATAATCCCTGTCTTGTTTTTGTTTTTGCCAAAAATAAACTGCTGAATTTTCGTCTTATTTATACCGTTGATTGTGTTGTTTTTAGTTGGATCGTTTTGGGAATCAAACCAATTCATAGAAAAGCCTATATTGGCAGAACCAAAGAGAAAAACAAGAACAAATAGTTTTTTTAAAGTCATAAAAACAATAAATAAAGATGTACGTAGTATTCAAAAATAGTTGTTGAAGTTTGTATTACTGTCCTGTACCATCCTGACAAGTTGAGGTAAAAAGTTACCTAATATCAGGTAGGTACAGGACAGTAAATCATTTTAAAATAAAGAAATTGCCTTTCAGTTTTTCAAAACACATCAAAGAAAAACAAAGTATGATACATAATAAAATACCTCGTCTTTTTTTTAACTGTCTGTTTTTTTTATTGCCAATTATAATTATTGGTCAAGAAAAAGCCCTTTGGCACGGAAATGTCCGTACAATGCATTATGTGCCTGATGGAGATAGTTTTCTTCTGAAAAATGGTACAAGAAAATTCAATAGAGCGCTCTATGGAACCCATACAGCGTTTAGAGTTGAGGCCGGTGATTTACCAGAATTTGCTTTGTATATGCCAGGAATGGGAGGTAATTTTAAATTAGGTATTGGTACAGGCACTACTAGTAAATGGCTTACTACAGCTAAAACAATTACGGCAAGATATAGAGCTGGTGCGATGCTTTATACTATAGAAGACCCGATGCTTGGAACTGGAAAATTGTTGCTGGAAGTATTGGCAATGGCAGATGCGGAAGGTTGTATTATAAAAGCAAAAATGCAAGATGTAAAAACACCCGTTGTATTATTCTGGGCTTTTGGTGGTGCTTCGGGTAAAAAGTTCAGTCGTGATGGAGACATGGGGCCAGATCCTGAATCAAGTTTTTACCTAAAACCCGAAAATTGCAAGGATAATAATTATACGATTGAAAACACAGGCTTTACTTTGCAATACGGAACGGGATTAGAAGTCGGAAAAGACGGTCGCTATTTTGTAGAAGATTTAAAGCAAGAATCTAAAAAACTTAAAGCACAAGTATTAGTAGGAACTTTTCCTTCAGAGGCTACACTAAAAATAAGTGAGGCTACTAAATTAAACACACCACAAGGATTTTATGATTCGAATGCAGAAGGTGCGCCCGCTTTAGCAGGTAGAATAGATGCTAAAACCAATACGGATTATTACTTTACTATCCATAATCCAGCTACTAAAATTGCGTTTAATTATAGTGAGGTACCTCAGGTTTTTGCAAAGGCAGAAATAGCTCGAAAATCAATAGCAGATCGTATTACCATCACTACTCCAGATCCTTATATTAATACTCTTGGTGGAACTTTGGCGATAGCATCAGATGCTACTTGGGAAGCACCGTCTTATATGCACGGTTCAATAGGTTGGCGTATGCGATTGAATGGTTGGCGAGGTGCATATACTGCAGATGCTTTGGGTTGGCATGACCGAGCCAAAATGCATTTAGAAAGCTATGCTAAATCTCAACTAACAAGCCCAATGAGCGGATCTGTTATTGCCGATACGGTACATCATCTGTCTCGAAGTCTTGAGAAACTTGGAGTAGGAATGTTTACGAGTGGTTATATTAGTAGAAATCCTAATGGAGAAAAACTAACTGCACATCATTACGATATGAATTTAGTATATATCGATATATTATTGCGGCATTACGAATGGACGGCTGATATGACTTTTTTAAAGGAAACTTGGCCGGTAGTAAAGCGTCATCTAGAATGGGAGACTCGCAATTTTGATTCGGATAGAGATGGTTTGTACGATGCTTATGCAGCTATTTGGGCGAGCGATGCCTTGCAATATAGTGGCGGAGGTGTGGCACATTCATCGGCTTATAATTATTATGCATTCAAAAAAGCGGCACAAATAGCCACTATTCTTGGTGAAGACCCAACACCTTACCGTAATGAGGCTGATACGATTTTGAACGCGATGAATACTCAATTATGGATGAAAGATAAGGGGACTTTTGCCGAATATAAAGATGCATTGGGAAACCGTTTATTGCATTCGGCACCTGCATTATGGACGGTTTATCACAGTTTAGATTCGGAAACGACGAACCCATTTCAGGCCTATCAGAGTTTGCGTTACATCGATAATGAAATACCACATATTCCCATAAAAGCAAAAGGTTTAGATGATGATGGTTATTATACGCTTTCTACAACCAAATGGATGCCTTATGAGTGGTCATTAAACAATTCGGTATTGGCAGAATCGATGCATACAGCACTTGCCAATTGGCAAGGAGGTCGTACTGACGAAGCGTATAAATTATTTAAAAGTGAGGTGCTAGCTTCGATGTACCTTGGCGGAAGCCCTGGTAATTTTGTGCAAATTTCGTATTATGACGCGATACGTAATGAAGCTTACAGAGATTTTGGCGATCCTATAGGAATGTTTTCAAGAGCTTTGGTAGAAGGTCTTTTTGGGATTGTACCAAATGGGTTGAGTAACAGACTTACTATTCGCCCAGGTTTGCCTTCAACTTGGAATTACGCTTCTTTTGCCACACCAGATATTTCGTTTGATTTTAAACGTAGTGGTCCAACAGATGTGTATACATTGGAACCTAAATTACCTCAAAGTCTTAATTTAAAATTCCAAGCTATTGCTAAAGGTCAGGTAAAAAACATTACTATAAATGGGAAATCGGTTAGTTGGATAAATATAGCTTCAGCTGTAGGCAAACCAGTAATCGAAATTAACACAACAGCATCTGATAAATATGCAATCCATATTACTTGGCAAGGAGATAAACCGGTATTGCCGCCTGCTGAAAAAACATATATAAATGGTAGCTTGATAAACGAAAATTTTTCAGGAGCAACTGTTTTAAAAGTAAATGACCCACAAAACGCATTGAAGAATATTGTTACTCAATCATCGGGATTTTCAGCTAAAGTTAATTCGTCAGCTGGAAATTATACTGTATTTATACAATTACAACAAGGAAAATTATCGTGGTGGATACCCATTTGTTTCAAAGTTGAAAAGGCAGTTCGTTTAATTACAAGAAAGGATTCGGAGGAAAATAGCAATAGTTTTGTATTGCAGAATAATACAAACAGTCCTGTACAAGCAGTTGTACGTGTCAACGGATTTACTACATCAGTCGACATTCCTTCGGGTAAATTTAGTACAGAGGTAGTAGTTCCTGAAAACAACCTGATGACAGGAACAAATCTCGTAACCATTACACTTTCTAATGGTGAAATTGTAACTGAATCGTTATACAATTGGCAGGCTACTACAAAAGATAAGCTAGAAACTGTTGATTTGTCAGGGTATTTTAATGATAAGGTTACCCAAATCTTTAAAAATAAATACCTGTCTCCACGACCACAGGTTACTACTTTACAACTCCCTTGGCAAGGGATAGGCGATTGGCCACATTCATTACGAACATTTGATGTAGATGATGGTGGTTTACGCAAATTAGCAGGAGAAAAGAACACAATCACACTTCCTCAGGGTGTTTTATTTTCAACCCCAGGGATAGAAGGTGCCAACAATATTTTATTCACTTCGCAATGGGATAATTATCCAAAAGAGAAAACCATTCCACTTACAGGAAATGCTTCTCACGCGTGGTTTTTAATGGCGGGTTCTACAAATCCTATGCAAAGCCAATTTGATAATGGTGTTGTAATTATTGAATATACTGATGGCACAACCGATAAATTGGTGTTACGAAATCCAGAAACCTGGTGGCCAATAGAACAAGATTATTATACAGATGGTTTTGCTTTTGCATTGAAAATACCACGGCCTATGCGGGTTCATTTAAAAACAGGAACAATCGTTTCTGGAAAGGAGTCAAAAGAAAAATACAATGGGAAATCAATTGATGGTGGAGCTGCTACCATTTTAGATTTACCCTTGAATAAAAACAAAAAATTGAAAAGTCTTACGTTACGAACAATTGCTAATGATGTAGTCATTGGATTAATGAGTGTTACCTTAGCTAGATAAAAATTAAAATCATGAAGTACAATTTTATACTCTTATTATTCTCTTTTTCCCTATTAGCGCAATCTAAAATAGACCGAAAAGCGTTAGTCAGTCGTCATAATGTTCATGTCCACGAGATAGATACTTTAGCTTCTTTAACGGTAGGGAATGGCGCTTTTGCATTTACGGTAGATGCTACAGGATTGCAAACTTTTCCAGATACCTATAAGAATGGAGTTCCATTAGGCACAGCTTCAGAATGGGGTTGGGATAGTTATAAAAATAAGAATCAGTATAAATTTTCAGAAACCTTAAAAGAATTTAAACAGTTTGGTCGAAATATCTCGTATACGACTCAGTTGAAAACCCCCGAAAGAGTTAAAGAAGCGGTCAATTGGTTCAGGCAAAATCCACATTTATTGCAATTAGGTAATTTAGGATTTGAGTTGGTTAAAAAAGATGGCACCTTGGCTCAACCTAAGGATATTAAATCGATTTCTCAGGTATTAAATTTATGGACTGGTGAAATTGAAAGTTCTTTCATCCTTGAAGGAATACCAGTGAAGGTGAAAACTTCTTCCCATCAAAATAAAGACGCGATAGGGGTTAAAATACAATCTGATTTACTTCAAAGTGGGAGGTTGAAAATTCGATTAAAAATTCCGTATCCAACAGGAAATTGGGACGATACAGGAACGAAATGGGAAGGTGTTGAAGATTATACAAGTACGGTTGTCCAAAAAACTAAGACATCGGCTGTTGTGACGCATGAGATGGATAGTCTCTCTTATGCTATTCGTTTGAATTGGAAAGGGAATGCTCAATTAAAAAAGAAAGGCAATCATTATTTTCTAATAGAACCTTTTAAAACAAACACCTTAGAACTGAGCTGTTTGTTTGCCCCAACAACCAATAAAGAACAAACAGTTCCTTCATTTTCGGAGATTCAAACTAGTAGTACGTCAGGTTGGCAACATTTTTGGGAGAGTGGTGCAGCGGTTGATTTTTCGGGAAGCACAGACAAACGCGCCCATGAATTGGAACGAAGAGTCATCCTTTCTCAATATGTAACAAAACTACAGTGTACTGGAACAGTACCTCCTCAAGAAACAGGTTTGACCTATAACAGTTGGTACGGAAAACCCCATTTAGAAATGCATTGGTGGCACGGGGTACATTTTGCACTCTGGAATCGTCCGGAGTTACTTGAAAAAAGTCTTCCGTGGTATCAAAAAGTTTTCGATAAAGCTAAAATAATTGCCCAAAGACAAGGATTCGAGGGTGCTAGATGGCAAAAAATGACTGACCCTGATGGCAATGAAAGCCCATCTTCAATAGGTTCTTTTCTTATTTGGCAACAACCTCATTTTATTACCTATGCGGAGTTGTTGTACCGTTCCTTACCTACTCAGCTGACTTTAGAAAAATACAAAGAACGTGTTTTTGCTACGGCAGATTTTATGGCTTCGTTTGCACAATATGATCCTGAAAAGAAAGTTTATAATTTGGGACCCGGAGTTATTCCTGCACAAGAACGTTTTAAGGCAATGGAAACGTTTAACCCAACGTATGAGTTGGCGTATTGGAATTGGGCATTAAATACTGCCATTAATTGGAAGAAAAGATTGAATGAATCTGTTCCAGAACGATGGAAAGAAGTAGCTATAAAATTAGCCCCTCTTCCTGTGAAGAATCAAGTATATCTTGCCACAGAAAGTGCTACAGATTCCTATACAAATCCCGAATTTAAGACAGATCATCCTTCGGTGTTAGGGACCTTTGGAATGCTTCCAGAGACAAGCCTTTTGGATAAATCCATAATGAAAAATACATTTAATTTGATTTGGGACAATTGGTCTTGGGAAAAAACATGGGGATGGGATTTTCCAATGACTGCTATGTGTGCGGCACGTTTACAGCTTCCAGAAAAAGCTGTGGATGCTTTGTTTATGAATGTTAGAACCAATACCTATTTAAAAAATGGGCATAATTTTCAAGATGAACGACTTCGCTTGTATTTGCCAGGAAATGGAGGAGTGTTAGCAGCTGTTGCTATGATGTGTGCTGGATGGGATGGAAGTACAGAGGTCAATCCTGGATTCCCAAAAGATGGTACTTGGAAAGTACAAAGTGAAGGGTTTAAAAAGATGTTTTAAAAGAGGATAATAATTAATTAAAAAATCATGATAAATTTTTTTAAAAAAAGTCACTTATTGCTGGTTTTATTCATTTTGTCTGGTTGGACCCTTTTTGGTCAAAGACAAATGGAAGCACTAGACAGAGGTGTAATTGTAGTAAATGATAATGGTAATTTTTTTATTGGATGGAGAGTTTTAGGTACCGACCCTGATAATTTGGCCTTTAACCTATACCGCAAGAGTGCAGGTAACACTGCAATTCGACTTAATAAAGCGCCTATCGTAGGGGCAACTAATTTTATAGATACCAAAGCTAAAGTTAGGGATGAAAATACATGGTATGTTACCACCGTTCTTGATGGTGTTGAAAGTGATCCCTTAGGGAGTTTTACACTTCCTTCTAATAGTTTAGAAAGACAATATTTATCCATTCCTATAAAAGAGAAAATAGGATACATTCCTAATGATGTTGCTGTAGGAGATTTGAATGGAGATGGGCAGTACGAGTTAATAGTTCATTTAACAGGCAAAGGACTAGATCCTTCTTTTACAGGAATGACAGACCCTCCTGTTTTTCAAGCGTATACTTTAGGAGGCGTTTTTTTATGGGAAATCAATTTAGGAATTAATATTCGTGAAGGGGCACATTACACTCAATTTTTAGTGTATGATTTTGATGGTGATGGGATTTCGGAATTTGTATGTAAAACAGCAGATGGTACTACGGATAGTCTCGGAAAATCAGTGGGGGATGTTTCCAAAGATTGGAGGGATAAAAAAACAGATTCACCTACTTATGGTAAAATAGTAGAAGGGCCAGAATATCTTTCCATTTTTAATGGAAAAACAGGAGAATTGATTAGTACCGTTGACTATATTCCATCTAGAGGAGATTTAGGGGCTTGGGGAGGTCAAGGAGGTAATGGAAAAAACGACAAAACTGCGAACCGATCAGATCGTTTTACAGCTTGTGTGGCTTACTTAGATGGGATTCATCCAAGTATAGTAATGGGTAGAGGATATTATGGAAGAACTGTTTTGGCTGCCTGGGATTTCAAAGATAAAAAAATGAGTTCTAGATGGGTATTCGATACTAAGAATGGGAATGACCCTTATTCAGGAATGGGGAATCATAATCTTTCGGTTGCCGATGTAGATAACGATGGACGGGATGAAATTATTTTTGGTTCTATGTGTGTAGATGACAATGGAAAAGGATTGTATACTACTGGTTTGAGACATGGGGACGCCTTGCACGTAAGTGATTTTGACCCAACTATTCCTGGACTAGAAGTTTTTGGAGTTCATGAAATTGAAGAAGGAACCACAGGTCCTGGAGTGGCTTTGTTTTCAGCTATTAATGGAGAAATTTTGTTTTTAGGTTCACAAAATAAGGATGTTGGTAGAGGTGTTGCGGATAATATTGATGCCACTAAAGAGGGGGCGCAAATGTGGTCGTCAGGATCTCCTTTTTTATTTGATATTAAAGGAAACATAGTAGGGAAAGTTCCTGCATCAACTAATTTTTTAATTTATTGGGACGGAGATTCGAGTAGAGAATTGCTCAATTCTAACACCATCGATAAGTATGGTTCTGGAAGGTTATTTACAGCTGAAGGCGCGGCATCTAATAATGGGACTAAATCAACTCCAGCACTTTCTGCTGATATCTTCGGTGATTGGAGAGAAGAACTTATTCTAAGAAGCTCAGATAATAAAGAATTAAGAATTTATACAACCACTATTCCAACTGAGATTAAACAATATACATTGATGCATGATCCTCAATACAGATTGAGCATTGCTTGGCAAAATGTTGGATATAATCAGCCACCTCACACTAGTTTTTATATGGGAAAAGGGATGAAATCTGTTTCAAAACCTAATATTATATTGCTTCCATTCAATCAATTTAATTTGATAAAAAAGAAATAAAAATATTTTATTTGAGATACCTCTTTTTGTCTTTAAGACAAAAGGATATTGTTATTTGAAAATTTAAATAGAATTCCTATCAATGAAATTAAATGGGACTTTAACGGTGCCTTTTTCATTGTTCATAATCATTTGAGAAGCGCTTTCTCCCATTACTTTGAAATCGGTAGACATAACGGTTATGCCAAGTAATTCTTTTAGAGGGGTGTCGTTATAAGAAATAATCCCGATATTTTCTCCTAAAGTGAATGTACTATCTCTGATTTGTTTTACTAAACTCACTAAGTCAGATTCTTCAATAGTGATAAATAAATCCCCTTTTTTCAGGATCATATCATCATAGACTTCATTCAAAATTTCAAAATTAATAGAATACTCTACGCAAAATTTTCTAAATCCATGCAAAATTCTTCTTGGGTACGGATAAACTGCTTTATCTGGATAGATTAGAATTAATTTTTCATAATTGGCTATTTTAGATAGGCCTTCTTTTAGTGCATTATAAATATCATTTTCAAAATCTTGGTAAATTTCAACGATTTGGCCATCCATTCCGAGCTTAATATTATCCATAATAACAAGCTTTTCTTTAGGGATTTTCTTTATAGCTTTTACCACTTCTTCGGTATAACTCACATGTTTTAAATCGTCTGTTTTAAAGTGAGGCATGATTACATAGTAATCATAATCGTCTTTGTTTTTATCCAAAAGATTTAAAAATAAAGTTTCGTCACAATGATAAATCAATAAATCAGTGTTTGAATTAGCTCCAATACTATTGACAAAAGAGTTATACGTTGTCATTTTGTATGGGCTTAGTTTATTAATTAAAAAAAGAATATTTGTTTTAGAAATTAAATTGGTACGGGTAATATAATACCCTTTTCCTTTAATGGAAGAAATTACTTTTCGCTCTTTTAAAATATTGTATGCTTTTTCTACGGTATCTCTAGAGATATAAAAATCTTCACTAAACATATTTATTGATGGAATCTTTTGATTTATTTGAAGATTTCCAATAGAGATATTATAAATGATAGAGTCTACAATTTGCTTGTATTTTGGTACTCGTGAATTTTCATCTATATTGATAAATTTAATCATTTCCATAATAAATACAGGTGTTCTATTCGTATTTAGTTTTTGACGATATTGGGAATCTCTACAAAATAAGCTCTAGTTTAAAATGCAAAAAGGTGTTGTTATTTAGGTACAATAAACGGCTCAAATATATATATTAAATTTAATCCTACAATGCTATTAGATGTTATTATTTCGAAGGTTTTGTTTGCTAATCAATTGAGATAATTGTAAAAATAAATTAGAATTAAAATTCTTTTTTAGTAAAGGATAGTACAGGATAGTTTTGTTTTTTACATTCTTTTATTTTACCAAACGAAAATTAGTAATTAAAAAAATAGAAAAGAATGGAATCATTATTAGGAATTTTATTTCACTCGATAGGAGGTTTCTCCTCGGGAAGTTTTTATATGCCTTTTAAAAAGGTAAAAGGATGGTCTTGGGAAAGCTACTGGATTGTAGGAGGTTTTTTTTCATGGCTCATTGTACCACCCATCGCAGCTTATTTAACGGTTCCTAATTTTTCTGCTATTATTAGTGCTACTGCTCCTTCTATTAAAACAGTAACCTATACTATGGGATTGATATGGGGTATTGGCGGATTAACCTATGGATTAGGTGTGCGTTATTTGGGAATGTCCTTAGGAAATTCAATAACATTAGGTTTTTGTTCTGCTTTTGGAGCATTAGTCCCTTCTATTTATTATAATTTTTACCCTGTTGAGGGAAAAGTTTCTTTTACGGATATGATTTCTAATACAGGAGGTCAAATGGTGTTGTTTGGAGTTTTAGTTTGTCTGATTGGAATAGCAATTTCTGGGAAAGCAGGAATGCTAAAAGAAGCTGATTTTGCTACAGGTCATGAAGATAAAGACAAAGATTTTAGTTTAGTAAAAGGATTAATTATTGCTATTATTTCGGGTATTTTGAGTTCATTTTTCAATTTCGGAATTGAAGCTGGAAAGCCAATGGCAGATGAAGCAGTGCGACAAGGATTTAACCCGTTGTTTCAAAATAACGTGACTTATATCGTGATCCTTTGGGGAGGATTAACCACTAACTTCATTTGGTGTATGTACCTGAATTTCAAAAATAAATCATTTGTAGATTACACCAATACCGCTACACCTATAGCTAAAAATGTGCTGTTTTCATCTATTGCAGGGACCATGTGGTTTTTACAATTCTTCTTTTATGGAATGGGAGAAAGTAAATTAGGTAATGGGGCGAGTTCATGGATTTTACACATGGCTACGATCATTTTAACGGCTAATTTTTGGGGATTTTATTTAAAAGAATGGTCAGGCGTTTCCAAAAAAACGTTCCGAACATTTCTTTTAGGAATCGGTCTAATCTTGGCATCCATTTTTATAGTGGGTATTGGAAACTCATTATAATTGTAGATTTTTTTAAAACAAATAATAAACTATGTCAAATATAAATACAGATAACATGACTTTTAAACACGTGAGCTACTTATGGGATGAAACTAAAGCGAAGGCATTAGCAGGAGATGAGGTAGCACTTTTTATTTACCGTTCTAATTTATTAGGAGCTGATTTAAGATTAACGAATTACGGAGGAGGAAATACTTCAGTAAAAATCACAGATAAAGACCCATTAACAGGAGCTGATTCAGAAGTAATGTGGATTAAAGGTTCTGGTGGAGATATTGGAACATTGACTAAATCAGGTTGTGCTGCACTTTATTTAGAGCGTTTGCGCAATTTGGAAAATGTGTACAGAGGGATTGAGTTTGAAGATGAAATGGTAGAGCTATTCAACCACTGTATTTTTGATTTGGCTTCAAAAGCACCTTCTATTGATACCCCTTTACATGGATTTTTGCCTTTTAAACATATTGATCACTTACACCCAGATGCAGCTATTGCCATTGCAGCCGCTAAAGACGGTGCTAAAATCACAGAAGAATTATTCAATGGAGAAATCGGTTGGGTAGGATGGCAAAAACCAGGGTTTGACTTAGGATTGCAATTAAGAGCGTGTTTAGAAGAAGCGGCGTCTCGCGGGAAAAAGTTAAGAGGAATTATGCTAGGTTCTCACGGATTATTCACTTGGGGCGATACAGCTTATGAAAGTTATATCAATACTTTGGAAGTAATTGAGAAATGTGCCGAATATTTAGAAAGCAATTACGGGAAAAAACGTCCTGTTTTTGGTGGGCAAAAACTAGAAAGTCTAGCGATAGATTCTCGTCAATTACAAGCCGCTAAAGTAGCTCCAATTTTACGTGGATTTTGTTCGTCAGAGCGCAAAATGATTGGTCATTATACAGATGATGCTAGGGTATTAGAGTTTATTAATTCGAACGATTTAGAACGATTAGCGCCGCTTGGAACTTCTTGCCCAGATCACTTTTTGAGAACTAAAATTAGTCCTTTGGTATTGGAGTTAACTCCAAATGAAGATTTGTCGGATGTGGAAGCAATCAAAGCAAAGTTAGCACCTGCTTTTGAAGCCTATAGAGCTATGTATTCAGACTATTACAATGCTTGTAAAAAATCGAATTCACCAGCAATGCGTGACCCAAATCCTGTGGTAATTTTATATCCAGGTGTTGGTATGTTCACTTTTGCGAAAGATAAAACAATGGCCCGTTTGGCTTCAGAATACTATGTGAATGCGGTGAATGTAATGAAAGGAGCTGAAGCAGTTTCAGAATATACTTCATTGCCTCATCAAGAAGCCTTCGATATTGAATATTGGTTATTGGAAGAGGCTAAGTTGCAACGTATGCCAAAACCAAAAGCATTGTCAGGACGTGTAGCTTTAATTACAGGTTCAGCAGGAGGAATTGGAAAAGCAATTGCTAAACGCTTCGCTGAAGAAGGGGCTTGTGTAATTATCAATGATATTAATGAAGAACGTTTAGAAGGAGCTACGGCAGATTTTACTAAAATGTTTGGTAAAGATGCGGTTTCAAGTGCACTTTTAAATGTGACCGATGAAAACAGTACAGAGAAAGCACTAGATGCGGCTTGTTTAGCCTTTGGTGGAGTAGATATTGTGGTGAATAACGCCGGAATCAGTATCTCAAAATCAATTGCGGAACATAGTCTAGAAGAATGGGATAGATTGTATGATATTTTAGTGAAAGGACAATTTATTGTTTCAAAAGCTGGAATTGAGGTCATGCGCAAACAAGGTTTTGGAGGAGATATTGTGAATATCGTTTCTAAAAATGCAGTGGTAGCAGGCCCAAACAATCCTGGATATGGTTCGGCCAAAGCAGCTCAGGCTCACTTAACACGATTAATGGCAGCCGAATTAGGAGCAGATAAAATTCGTGTGAATACAGTTAATCCAGATGCGGTAATCTCTGATTCTAATATTTGGTCAGGAGGTTGGGCAGAAGGTCGTGCAAAAGCCTACGGAATTACTGTAGCAGAATTACCTGCTTATTACGCTAAGCGTACTTTGTTGAATGAAATTATATTACCAGATGATATCGCCAACGCTTGTTATGCATTCGTAGGAGGTTTGTTGAATAAATCAACAGGAAATGCCTTGAATGTTGACGGTGGGGTGTCAATGGGATTTTATCGATAGTTTTTAGATTGGTTTTTGTTTTTTATCTCTAACGTCTCTTGGTTTGGGCGTTAGAGATTTAATTTTAAAAATCGTTGTCTAATTCTCTTTTTATTTACCTTTAAAAAAAATATTATGTTACTTGATTCAAATAAAATAGCTTCTCATAATGCTGATTTGCTTAAATCGCATGCTAATAAATTAGTTTTCACTGCATCAGAAATTGGTGAAACAGAAAATATAATCCAAAAATTAATTGATTTTCAAATCGCTATTCCATCTTGGGCATTAGGTACAGGGGGAACTCGTTTTGGTCGTTTTCCAGGAGGAGGAGAGCCTCGTTCACTGGAAGAAAAAATAGAAGATGTAGGATTGTTGCATGCTTTGAACAATGCTTCAGGTGCGATTTCATTACATATTCCGTGGGATATTCCAACAGATTATCAAGCTATCAAAAACTTGGCTTCTCAACACGGACTGAAATTTGATGCGGTAAATTCAAATACATTTCAAGACCAAACCAATCAAGAATACACTTATAAATATGGTTCTTTACAGAATGTAAATAAAGCTATTCGTAAACAAGCCATTGCACATAACATTGAAGTAATTCAACAAGGAATTGCATTGGGTTCAGAGTCTTTAACAGTTTGGTTGGCCGATGGATCTTGTTTTCCTGGGCAGTTGAATTTTCGCAAAGCCTACCAAAATACCTTGGAAAGTTTAGAGGAAATTTATGCCGCTTTACCATCAAATTGGAAGATGTACTTAGAGTATAAGAGCAACGAGCCTAATTTCTATTCTACTACTGTGGCTGATTGGGGACAATCGTATTCATATGTAAAAAAATTAGGAGATAAAGCCTTTACTTTAGTGGATTTAGGACACCATTTGCCAAATGCTAATATTGAACAAATTGTAGCGATATTGTTAATGGAAGGTAAATTGGGAGGATTCCATTTTAACGATTCTAAATACGGAGATGATGATTTGACTGCAGGAGCAATGAAGCCTTACCAATTGTTTTTGATTTTCAATGAGTTGGTAGAAGGTATGGATGCTAGAGGAATGAATCATGCCAAAGATTTGGGATGGATGATTGATGCTTCTCATAATGTTAAAGATCCATTAGAAGATTTATTGCAATCTGTTGAAGCAATTATGATTGCTTATGCACAAGCTTTATTAGTAGATAGAAAAGCTTTAGAAATTGCGCAAAATGAAAATGATGTGGTAAAAGCACAAGAAATTTTACAGAATGCCTTCCGTACCGATGTTAGAGCTTTAGTAGCTGAGGCACGTTTGCGTTCAGGTGCTGCATTAAATCCAGTGGCTTTGTATCGTGATTTTGCGGTAAGACAAGAGCTAATCAAAGAAAGAGGAACAAAAACTGTTGCAACAGGATTATAATACAATCAAAAATGAATGTAGTAGCTGTTTTTGATATTGGAAAGACGAATAAAAAAGTTTTTCTTTTTAATGAAAACTACCAAATTGTATGGGAGCAGTCGGTTGTTTTTCCAGAAACAGTAGATGAAGATGGATTTCCTTGTGAAGATATAACGTCACTTAGGAATTGGATTGTCTATCGTTTGGCCGAAATGGAAGCCTTAGAAGATTATAATTTAAAAGCTATCAATTTCAGTACCTATGGTGCTAGTTTTGTATATGTGGATAAAGAAGGAAACAATCTTACTCCACTATACAATTATTTGAAACCGTATCCAGAATTGCTTAAAGAAAAATTTTACAGCAAATACAAAGGAGAAGAAAAATTTGCAACCAAGACAGCTTCGCCAGTTTTGGGAAGTCTTAATTCGGGAATGCAAATTTATAGGTTGAAAGAGGAGAACCCTACTGTTTTTAATGCCGTTAACTATTGTTTGCATTTGCCACAATACTTAAGCTCCTTACTAACAGGTCAATTTTTTACTGATATTACCAGTGTGGGTTGTCATACTAATTTGTGGAATTTTAAGAAAATGAAATACCATAAATGGTTAAAAAAAGAAGATATTATTACCAAAATTGCACCAATGCACAGCGCTGAAGAAACGCTGCCATTATTGCAAAATAATGCCATTTCTGTTGGGATTGGTTTGCATGATAGTTCATCGGCATTGATACCCTATATTATTAATTTTACAGAACCATTTGTATTACTGTCTACAGGAACTTGGGTAATTACAATGAATCCGTTTAATAATCAACCTTTAACTTTTGAAGAACTACAAGATGATTGCTTGTGTTTTTTACATTATCAAGGAAAACCGGTTAAGGCTTCGAGATTATTTGCAGGTAATGAACATGAGATTCAAACAAAGAGATTGGCAGACCATTTTGGAGTTTCAATTGATACTTACAAAGAAGTAGGGTATGACAAAGATATCATTAAACAGTTGAGAGGGATTAATCTTAATAGTGCGCCTTCTAAATATCAAAAAGAAATTCTAAGACAGTTTTCATTTGAAAATAGAAATTTGAATGATTTTAAAAGTTATGAAATAGCCTATCATCAATTATTGTTAGATATTGTAGCTCAGCAAATTATTTCAACTAATTTAGTAATTCATAATAGCCCGGTTAAGAAAGTGTTTGTGGATGGAGGCTTTAGTAAAAATCCGATATTCATGAATTTATTGGCAGAGGCGTATCCAAAAATGGAAGTATATGCAGCCTCGATGGCTCAAGCAAGTGCTTTGGGTGCAGCATTAGCTATTCATAAAAATTGGAATCCAAAACCAATTCAAAATGATTTAATTGACCTGAAATTTTATAAACATTAGAAAAATGAAAATTGGACTTTTTATCCCTTGCTATGTAGACCAATTTTATCCAAAGGTAGGAATAGCTACCTATGAGTTATTACAAAAATTAGGTTGTGAAGTTCATTTTCCATCAGCACAAACTTGCTGTGGTCAACCGATGGCTAATAGTGGATACGAGCATTTGACAAAAGGGTGTGATGCTAATTTCATTGCTAATTTTGCCGAATATGATTATATAGTTTGTCCGTCAGGTAGCTGTGTTTTGCATGTCAAAGACCACTTACACGATGATAAAAATGAAGTGTTGGCGAGCCAAATTAGAGAACGAGTTTTTGAATTGACTCAATTCTTAACCGATATTCTAAAAGTTGAGACTATTGAAGGCAACTTTCCTTACCGAGTTGGAATGCACATCAGTTGTCATGGGCAAAGAGGGTTGAAACTATCGCAAATGAGTGAATTGAATGCGCCGTATTTCTCTAAACCAGAACAACTATTAAAAGGAATTAAAGGACTCGATTTGGTTTCTTTAAGTCGTAAAGATGAATGCTGTGGTTTTGGAGGAACATTTTGCGTAACCGAAGAAGCCATTTCGGTTAAGATGGGACAAGATCGAATCAAAGATCATGAGAATCATAATGTAGACTATATTACTGGTTTTGATATGTCTTGTTTAATGCACTTAGAAGGAATTTTAAAGCGACAAAAAAGTCCTATAAAAACCATTCATATTGCAGAAATATTAAATTCGCTTACAGTATAAATTTGATTAGTAGCAAATACATCGTAATGAAAAAAACAGTTCTATTTTTTATTCTGTGTCTGTCATTTTTTCTTTTTTCGTATAGAAAATTTACCACTCATGTGACTATACAAGAAATAATAGTTAAGGCTCCATTCGAAATGCCCGCTATTAAAATTCCTGATTTTAGTACTTGTGATACGCTTTCCATCTCAGCTTGCGGAGCGATTGCGGGAAATAAGATTAAAACTACTCAGGCTATTGAAAAAGCTATAAAAAAAATAAATAGTATAGGAGGCGGTACAGTACTGATTCCTAAAGGAGAATGGTTAACAGGCAAAATTCATTTTAGAAATAACGTGAATTTACATTTAGCCAAAGGAGCGATTCTCGTTTTTTCGGATGATCCGAAAGATTATTTGCCAGCTGTTCATAGTACTTGGGAAGGATATGAATGCTATAATTATTCACCTTTGATTTATGCTTACCAATGCAAAAACATTGCTTTAACCGGTCAAGGAGAGATCAAAGCCAAAATGGATGTTTGGAAAACATGGTTCAAACGACCTAAAGGCCACATGGAAAGTCTGAAAAGATTATATTATTTAGCGTCTTATAATAAGCCAATGGAAGAACGCCAAATGGTTAATGATAGTGCTAATTTTCGCCCTCAATTCATACAGTTTAACCGTTGTGAAAATGTTTTGATGGATGGTATTTCTATAACCAATAGTCCTTTTTGGACGATACATCCTTACCTATCTAAAAATATTGTTCTTCGAAATCTAAATGTTTATGCGCATGGTCATAACAATGATGGAGTAGATCCAGAAATGAGTCAGAATATGTTGATAGAAAATTGTGTTTTTGACCAAGGAGATGACGCCATTGCTATTAAATCAGGCAGTAATCAAGATGCGTGGCGACTACACACTCCTTCAAAAAATATCGTTATTCGAAATTGTACGGTTAAAAATGGCCATCAATTAGTAGCGCTAGGAAGTGAACTTTCGGGAGGAATTGAAAATGTCTTTGTTGATAACTGTCGGGTGGCGGCTGGAGCCAAATTAAACCATCTTCTCTTTATTAAAACCAATGAAAGGAGAGGAGGATATGTGCAAAATATATACGTAAGTAACACTACTTCGGGTAAAATTGACCAAGGAATTGTGGGAATTGAAACAGATGTTTTGTACCAATGGAGAGATTTAGTTCCAACCATTGAAAGAAAACTTACCCCAATAAAAAATATTTATCTTGACAATGTAAAGGCTACCAATGTTAAGTTTATATCTAGAGTATTAGGGCAAAAAGAACTTCCAGTAGAAAATGTAGTACTTACTAATGTTTACGCAGATACAATTCAAGGAGCTAATCACATCCATCAAAATATATTGAATTTTACACTTGAAAATAAATGGTAGTTCGATAAGGAATTAGATATAAAATGGAAAAGATGCATTCAAAAAAACAAATCCAACATAGCGAGGCAGCAGCCGATTTTAATAAAGATATTCCTCGTGTAGATTGGCATGATGAAACGCTTTGGTATGTTCGTGAAAAACGGGACAAAGCAGCATTTCAAATACCAGACTGGGAATTGCTTCGTGAAACCGCTTCTCAAATTAAGAATAACGTTTTGGCTAACATCCATGATTATTTAATCCAATTCGAATCGAAAGCTAAAGCTAATGGAGTCATTGTACATTGGGCGGCTAATGCGGAAGAACACAATAAAATAGTGCATTCTATAATGGCAAAACATGGTGTTAATCAAATGGTGAAATCCAAATCCATGCTTACCGAAGAATGTCACTTAAATGAATATCTTGCTGAAAAAGGGATTGATGTAATTGATTCTGATTTAGGAGAGCGAATCGTTCAACTTCGCAAAGAACCACCAAGTCATATTGTATTGCCAGCCATTCATCTTAAAAAAGAAGATGTAAGCGAAACATTTCACGAACATCTTGGCACCGAAGCAGGGAATAACGACCCTCAGTATTTGACTGAGGCAGCTCGATTACACCTTAGAGATACTTTTTTAACACGAAAAGTAGCCTTGACAGGAGTTAATTTTGCTGTTGCTGAGACGGGAGAATTTGTAGTGTGTACCAATGAAGGTAATGCCGATATGGGAGTCCATTTAGCCGACGTTCATATTGCCTGTATGGGATTTGAAAAAATCATTCCGCAACGCAAGCATCTAGGTGTTTTTCTGCGATTGTTGGCGCGAAGTGCTACGGGGCAACCCATCACAACATTTTCAAGTCATTTCAATACGCCTAGAGCAGGTAAAGAAATGCATATTGTTATTGTAGACAATGGAAGAAGTACCCAATTAGGAAGAGAAGACTTTAGGAATTCACTAAAATGTATCCGTTGTGGCGCTTGTATGAATACCTGTCCAGTGTATAGACGAAGTGGGGGACATAGTTATCATAATGCAGTAGCGGGACCAATTGGGTCTATTTTAGCTCCCAATTTAGACATGAGTAAAAATGCCGATTTGCCTTTTGCAAGTACGCTCTGTGGTTCTTGTACCAATGTTTGCCCTGTTAAAATTGACATTCATGATCAATTATACAAATGGCGTCAAGTTTTAGTTAAAGAAGGGCATACGCCAATTGGGAAAACAATTGCTATGAACGGAATGGCAGCTGTTTTGTCCAAGCCAATGGTATTTAATTTAGCAGGAAAAGCAGGTAGATTAGTGATGCAAAAAATACCTGTTTTGGTTAATAATAATTTTAATCCTTGGTACAAACAGCGAGAAATGCCTAGCCCTCCTGACGAATCATTTAGAGAATGGTACAAGAAAAATGGTAAAGAATCTAAATCTCAAAATAATGGACAGTAGAACCGCGATATTAGAAAAAATAAGACAAAATCAACCGGTAATAAGTGCTGAACTTCCTAATATGGAAGTTTTAGGATTAGAGTCATTTGATGTAGTTGAAAAGTATAAAATGGTGCTACAAAGCATAGGAGGTGATTGTGTTGATGTTAGCGACTATAGTGATATTATCAATTATGTAAAAAATCATTATTCAACAGATAAGAGGATTATAACTACTATACCAGAGCTTGCCGAATTTGGTGCGACGAATTGGCTAAATGATGACCCACACAGTTTAGAAGATGTTGAACTATCTATTGTAAGGGCGCATTTTGGTGTTGCTGAGAATTCGGCTCTTTGGGTAACAGATGCAGTTTTAGGACAACGGGTAACTCCTTTTATTTCGCAATATCTAGGAATAATATTGAGTAAGAAAGATATAGTTGCAACGATGCATCAAGCCTATCAGTTAATAGGGGAATCAAAATATGATTTTGGAACCTTTATTGCAGGCCCTTCAAAAACTGCCGATATTGAGCAATCTCTCGTTTTAGGAGCTCATGGAGCAAGAGGTTTGGTTGTTTTTCTAATGAATTAATACATTGTAATCGAACCAACCTATTGACTTTTTAAGAAGGTTATGGGTTCGATATAGAACAAGAGATGATCTTAAAAATAGGGGTCATTTTGAATTTGAATCAGAAGGTCAATATCACTGGAATTTGCAACTACAGTCACAATAAATTCAAAATGATTTAATTTTTAATTATGAGGTATTCATTTTCAATTTTAGGTTTGCTTTTTTTTAGTCAAACTATTTTTTCAAAAACGGGTTTTACAAAAAACTATTCACTTCCCCAATTTGAGGTATTTACCAAAGCAACAAAAGCATCCATTCTTTATGATGCTTCCGGAACTACTTTAGATTCAATTGTTGCCTATTCGTTATCGGAAGATATTTTTAGGGTGACTGGTTTTAAACCCTTGGTAACTAAAAATAAGGATAAAGTTTCAGGCAACGTCATTGTTATCGGACAGTATCAATCAGCCTTGGTACAATCCTTTTTGAATGGAAACAGCAATTTTAAAAGTTTTGAAAAGCAATGGGAAAGCTATTGCTACAAAACAATTCTGAAACCCACTCAAAAGATTGACAAAGCCTTTGTTGTTGCAGGTACTAATGCAAGGGGGACGGCTTATGGTGTTTTCGATTTGTCACAAAAGATTGGAGTTTCACCATGGTATTGGTGGTCAGATGTGCCCGCTGTAAAACAAAAAGAATTAGTGCTTTCGCAAAAGGATTTTCAGTCCAAAGCACCGTCCGTTAAATTTAGGGGAATCTTTCTTAATGATGAAGATTGGGGATTGTTGCCTTGGGCTTCGAAGACTTTTGAACCCGAAGTTGGAAATATTGGTCCGAAAACCTATGCCAAAATATTTGAATTGTTATTGCGCTTGAAAGCCAATACGATTTGGCCAGCCATGCACGAAGGGACGACAGCTTTTTTTAAAATCCCAGGAAATGCAAAAATAGCCGAAAAGTATCAAATTGTGGTTGGAACTTCTCATGCCGAACCGATGTTGCGCAATAATGTTGACGAATGGAATAAAAATGCCACGGGGCAATTTAATTATGTTTCCAATCGTGAAAGCGTTTATAAATATTGGGAAGACCGGGTAAAAGAAAGTAAGAACGTTGATGCCATTTTCACCATGGGAATGCGTGGGGTGCATGACAGCAAAATGGAAGGTGTCAAAAATAATAAAGAGGGTGCAGAGTTATTGACACATATTTTAGGGGATCAGCGACAATTAATCGAAAAATACATCAATCCTGATGCTACCAAAGTTCCACAAGCCTTTACGGTGTATAAGGAAGTATTGGACTTATACGATGAAGGTCTAAAGGTTCCGGAAGATATCACTTTGGTTTGGACAGACGACAATTATGGATACATCCGAAGGTTGAGCAATCCCGAAGAACAAAAACGTCCCGGTGGCGGTGGGGTGTATTATCATGCTTCGTATTGGGGAAGACCACATGATTACCTTTGGGTAGATTCGGTTCATCCTGCTTTGTTAAGAGAAGAAATGATGAAGAGCTATTATTCCAATTGCGACAAAATCTGGATTCTGAATGTGGGTGATTTAAAATCCATTGAATATTCGACACAGCTTTTTTTAGATATTGCCTATGATGTCTCCTTTTTTGAAGAGGCAACGAATGTCAAAAAACACATGAGCCGTTTTTATTCGTCAATTTTTGGCGAGACTTATGGTAAAACCATAGCGGATTCGAAATGGGACTATTTCGATTTGGCTTTCGAAAGAAAACCGGAATTCATGGGTTGGAGTCAGACCGAACCGACTACCAAAACCAAACTGACAGCCTACAATCCCTTCTTTTTCGGAGATGAAAACCAGACCCGCATTACCAAATATCAAAATTTAGAAAATCAGGTTAACGCTTTAAAAGACAAACTTCCTAAAAATCTTCAGGATGCGTATTTCCAATTGGTCTATTATCCGGCAAAGGCATCTTCGTTGATGAATAAAAAGTTTTTGTATGCCGATAAAGCAAATTTGTATGGCAAACAAAGGCGATTGCAGGCAAAAGAATACGCGGATAAATCAGATAATGCATTTAATGAAATAAAAACCATCACTAAGGAATACAACCAAATAGCCAATGGTAAGTGGAACGGAATAATGGATATGAGTCCTAGAAAATTACCGGTATTTGATAAGGCGACTATTGAAACTTCTCCAGTGGAAAATGCCTCCGAAGCTGTCGGGGTAATAGCGGAAAACTCAACCAAAACGGATGAAGCAGAATTGACTTTGCCAACGTATTATCCGAATGTATTACAATTCCATTTCGTTGATATTTTTCTCAAAAAAGATGCGATGATTTCATGGGAACTTCAAAAATTACCGGATTGGGTTATTGCCAATAAAAAGAAAGGTGTTTTGAGTGCTAAGGAGAATACTAATGAGCGATTACAATTTAGTATAGACTGGAACAAATGGACGAAAGTGAAAGCATCAAAAACTCAGTTCATAATTAAATATGATAATAAAACCATAGCGTTAAACGTAACTGTCGATGCTACAACGGCTACTCTTCCTAAAAAATCATTTATTGCAATGGAAGACAGAGTTGTCATTTATGCCCAAAATTTTACATACATAAAAAATAAGGAACCGTATCAGTGGAAAAAAATAGACGGTTTGGGTTATGCTAAGGTAGCCATGCAAGGCTATCCGTTGATGGCAGAGTCATTGCAGACAGATCGTCTGGCAACAGAAGCACCTTGCTTGGAGTATCAAATTCATCTGGGAAATCCGGATACTTTTGTAAACCCAGAAATACTGCTTCACGCCATACCGACACTTTCAATTACTAATAAACAAGGGGTTCGTATAGGAGTACAATGGAATGATGAGCCTATGCAGGTTATTGATTTTAGAACCTATGATAGAAGTGAGGAATGGAAACAAAATGTCCTGTCGAATAGAGCCACTAAAAAAGTAGCTATCAAATCGGCCCTTAAAGGAGCGAATATCTTAAAAATCTACCTTATTGATGCAGGAGTGGCGTTGGACTATTTTTATATTAATTTGAATAAAAACAAGCTTATACCTTATTCCCTTTTACCGGAAACGGTAAAAAAATAACAGTTATTATTTAAAAAAAATTAAGGCTTTGAAAAGCTAATATTTGGGAATTTGAAAGAACTTGTGGATAATAAGTTTATTGAAAAACATTTACGTTTTTGGTAGTGTATCAAAATTAGTGATGACTCAAATTTCGTAATTTAATATATTGATAATCAATATTTAAGATATTAACGGTCAATCAAAATGTTTCCCTCCAATTGTTTGCTTCGTTTTGTTGGGCTGTTCCAGTCGCTTTTACAAGCTTCCATTCCACAGACCACTTGAAACCAAAAACTAAGGGCAGTTATGAAAAATAACAGCCCCGCGCGCTCGCGATTCCTATCGCGTGGTTTTACAATTTAAAATCTCGCACGCAAAGTCTCCTGACTTTGAGCTAACTCAAATATACTCAGAAATTTTTCCAACAGGTACAAAAAAACTCCTTAATTTCTTAAGCAGTTTGGTGTTTGTGCACGGTATAGATTTAAAATTAAATCAAGTGATTGACTTTCTGATGGTTATGGTTTCGATATAAAATAAAAAATGACCTTAAAACTGAATTTAAGGTCATTGGTTTAACTTGTGAGCACTTAGGATTTTGCAAAAGCAATTAGAGGCTCAATATCGTTGTTATCTGCTTTTCGAACTGCTTGTATGTAGTTGCTTCTTGTTTCGGTCTCTTTTACTAAATTAGTACTACCCCAAGAAAAGAATTTACTACTGTATAATTTTTCCATTATTAAATCAGCCATTAGACGTGAATGTCTTCCATTTCCGTTTGCAAAACAATGGATGCTTACCAAACGATGTTTAAATCGAATGGCTAATTCTTCTGAATTATAAGTGTTGTTTTCTTTCCAAAAAATAGCATCATCTAATAACTGCTTCAGTTCAATGGCTATGAGATAACTTTTGATACCTATATTCTTTTCAGAGTTTCTAAAAGTTCCTGCCCATTTCCAGACATCGCCATACATACGCTTATGTAGGTCTTTGATGAATTTTTCCGAAAACAGTTGTTCTGTTTTTATTTTTTTACCAAAAGTCCATTGAATGGCTTTCTCGATATTGAGTTGCTCAAATTCGTCTAATTCTTTACGAGTAGTGATAGAAGGAATTCGCAATCCATTTTTTTCCTCGTCATTTAAAGGAGTTTGACCGTCTATATATTCAATCTTTAATCCCATAAATATTTAGGCATTTCATTTTTAATTTCATTTGTTTTTTGAGCAATGGCTTTTTCGATGCGTTCCTTAGAATTTTGTTGGTCTTCCAATGTCATTGTATTGTTCGTACGCATCACAATTTCGAGTGCTAATTCTTTTGCACGTTTTTCAATCATTTGCTCTAACGATTTGTGTTTTGAAACAAATCCATATACTAACTGCATATCCATAGCATTGGCTACGTCGCGCAATGAGTTTAAGGTAATTGTGCCATTAGCTTCCCGTTCTTCAATTTCTTTTGTGCTTTGTGGTGCAATATTTAAACGATTACCCAATTGGCGTAACGACATTTTTAATGCTGTACGAAAGGTATTGATCCAACCTTTTGTTGGCACTACTGTTGCTTTCAAATCCTTGAAAGACTCTAATTTATTATCGATTTGCTGTAAAAGCAATTGCTGTTTGTTGTTTTTCATAAGGCTATTACCTGAAATGTACAATACAAATTTAAGGTTATTACCTGAAATAAAAAAATATTTTTAAGGTTTTAACCTTAAAAATATTAAATATGTTCATCCTGTTTATAATATGAGTTTTGATTAAAATGAAAATAAGGTTTGAGTTTGTTGGTCTTTAAGAATTTTGATAGTTAGAATTTTGTGAAAATTTGAAAAAAGCCCATAAAAAACCTCAAGGTTTCTCTTGAGGTTTTTTAATTACTGCTGGTAGTATAAATTATTTTATGTTAATTAGTTGATAATATTATAGTTGTAAGTTTGATGTAAAATAAAAAATGACCTTAAAACTGAATTTAAGGTCAAATAATAATTTATGACAATTAGAAATAACTTTTTATATGTATTGATTTATAATATTTTCAAACAATTCTTGTTTACCACTTTGAAGCGGAAGTTCTCCATTTTCTTGTGCAATTTTATATAATGCTTTCAAATCTAGTTTTCCTTCTTCAAATGCTTTTCCATTTCCAGAATCAAAAGAACTGTAACGTTGCTTTCTTAACGATTCGTAAGGTGAAGAAGAAATGATTTTATCAGCGGTCAATAAGGCTCTTGCAAAGGTGTCTGCACCTCCAATGTGAGCTAAGAAAACATCCTCCATATCTGTAGAATTTCTTCTGATTTTTGCGTCAAAATTTATTCCACCACCTTGTAATCCGCCTGCTTTTAAAAACACCAACATTGCTTCGGTTGTTTCTTGAATATTATTTGGGAATTGGTCTGTATCCCATCCATTTTGATAGTCACCTCTATTAGCATCTAAACTTCCTAACATACCATATTTAGCAGCAGTTGCTATTTCGTGTTGAAAAGTGTGTTGCGCTAATGTTGCATGGTTTACTTCAATGTTCATTTTAAAATCTTTTTCTAGACCATATTCATGTAAGAAGCCTATAGCAGTAGCACAATCAAAATCGTATTGGTGTTTCATAGGTTCCATTGGTTTAGGCTCTATAAAGAAATTTCCTTTAAAACCTTGTGCTCTTGCATAATCTCTAGCCTGAATTAAGAATTGTCCCATGTGGTCTAATTCTCTTTTCATGTCTGTGTTTAATAATGTCATGTATCCTTCACGACCTCCCCAAAAAACATAATTTTCACCACTTAAGGCAATGGTTGCATCTAAAGCCAATTTTATTTGTCCTCCTGCTCTTGCTAAAACATTAAAATCAGGATTAGTTGCAGCACCATTCATATAACGGGGATTTGAAAAACAATTCGCTGTTCCCCAAAGTAATTTTATCCCTGAAGCAGCTTTTTTTTCTTTCAAATAATCGGTAATGATATTTAAACGATTTTCTGATTCAGAAAAGGTTGCTCCCTCTTGAATTAAATCATAATCATGAAAACAGAAATAATCAAATCCCATTTTACTAATAAATTCAAATGCAGCATCTGCTTTATCTTTTGCAGCTTGAATAGGGTCTGAAGATTGATCCCATGCAAAAGATTGTGTCCCTGGACCAAAAGGGTCTGAGCCTTGGCCACAGAAGGTATGCCAATAAGCTATTGCAAATTTAAAATGCTCACGCATTGTTTTTCCAGCAACTACTTGATCTGGGTTGTAATATTTAAATGCCAAAGGATTGTCGGAATCCTTCCCCTCGAATTGAATTTGACCAATTCCCTTATAATACTCTTTATTGCCTAAAACTATCATATTATGTTATTTATTGTTTAATATTATTTCTAATTCTTTTTTCCAATTTTTATATGCCTCTATATAAGGGTCACTATTTTTTAATGGCAGATAAGTTATCACATGGTCATTCTTTAAAATGTTTTCGCCAAATTTTTCATAATTACTATCTTGTAGACCAACAGCTCTAGCTGCACCAACAGCTCCGGTTGTGTTGTAAATTTCAATTTCATGCCCTATGAGTGTAGCGACTGTGTTGGAAAAAATTTCAGAACGAAACAAATTGTCATTTCCCGCACGAATTACTTTAATCTCTGTATTATCATTTTTTAAAATTTCCATTCCATAGACAAATGAAAAAGCGATACCTTCTAAAGCAGCTCTATATAAATGACCATGACTGTGTTTGTTGAAATTTAAATTCAATATATGACTATCTACATTTTTGTTGTTTAACATTCTTTCTGCACCATTCCCAAAAGGAATTACAATCACTCCATCTGAACCAACAGGTACTTTTGAAGCTTTTCTATTCATATTTTCGTATGAATCTACTACACTATGATTCTTCAACCATCTGTATTGGATTCCAGCTCCATTAATACATAAAAGTTTGCCTACCATAGGATTTTCGTTGGTGTAATTGACATGTACAAAACTATTTATTCTTGAAGTTTCTTTTGATTTCAATTTTTCTGTAACTGCGTATATAACTCCAGAGGTTCCACCTGTAGCAGCTACTTCTCCAGGTTTTAAAATATTCAATGATAAAGCATTGTTAGGTTGATCGCCAGCTCTATAAACTACAGGGATACCTAAAGGAAGACCTGTAGCATTAGCCCCTTCAAAATGTAATTCACCTTGATTTGAAAAATTTTCAACAATTGTAGGAATCAATGATTGGTGTATTTCGTAATAATCTAATAGCCAATTCGCTACCTTGTTTTCTTTGTAATTCCAGAGCATTCCTTCTGACAACCCATTTTTAGTTGTAGTCAGTACCCCTGTCAATTTATAAGCTATAAAATCTCCTGGCAGCATAAATTTGTATATTTTATCATATACTTCCGGTTCATTATCCTTTACCCATTTTAATTTAGAAGCGGTAAAGTTACCCGGAGAATTCAATAAATGTTCAGCACACTTTTGTTCGCCGATTTCAGAAAAAGCTTTATTTCCAATTTCTACAGCTCTGCTATCACACCAAATAATTGAATTTCGCAAAGAGTTACCTTCTTTATCAACTACAACTAATCCATGCATTTGATATGATATTCCGACTCCTAAAATTTTTGATGCATCAACATTAGCTTCTTTGATAGCTCTTTTTGTTGCTATACAAATGTATTCCCACCAAACTTCAGGATCTTGTTCTGCCCAATCTTTATGATAAGAAGTTATAGGCATTTCTTCTTGTGGTTCGCTAATTGTTATTATTTTCTTTCCTGTAGTGGCTTCTACCAAGGCTACTTTGACAGAAGAACTTCCTATATCATACCCAATGTAATACATACTTATAATGATTCTCTTAATATTAATTTTGTTGATACGCAATGCTGCATCGGTTCGTCTTTAGTAATAAATTCCGCACCTTTAGTTCCTAATTCTTTGAAATCAGTAGATATAACCGAAATTCCTTTATAAATAAATTTTTTCATAGGGGTTTCATTATAAGATAGAAAGCCTATATCTTTTCCTGGTTCTAGATTTTTCTCTCTACATTGCTCTAAGAATATTCTCCTGCTGGCGCGAGCATCTTGCTCGTGCCTAGTAATTCAAACTCCTCTACAAAAAGTTTCCTGACTTTGAACTAACTCAAATATACTCAAAAATTTTTCCAATAGGTACAAAAAAAACTCCTTAAGAGATTAAGGAGTTTGGCGTTTGTGGAGAAGATGGGGCTCGAACCCACGACCTCTTGACTGCCAGTCAAGCACTCTAGCCAACTGAGCTACATCCCCAATGCAGGCGACAAATATAGCTTAATTTAGTTTTAAATTCCTAATTGCCGAAAAAAACCACGCCATTCTTTTCAAAAAAAGAACAAACTAACAGAATAGTTTTAACTTTACATTAAAATTTCTGCTATGGCAATACAAAACGCTACAGGTTCTATTTCCATTTCTATCGATGCTACAATCGCTACAATTGAATTTGGGCATCCTGCCAGTAATTCTTTTCCTGCCCAGTTGTTGCATGAATTAACCAAGACTATCGAGACTTTGGGACAAAGTCCAGATGTGGCGGTGGTGGTTTTAAAAAGCCAAGGTACTGCTGCTTTTTGTGCCGGTGCTTCTTTTGATGAATTACTTGCGGTGACCAACGAAACGGAAGGAAAAACGTTCTTTTCAGGATTTGCTCATTTGATTAATGCCATGCGAAAATGCCCTAAATTCATCATAGGTCGTGTGCAAGGGAAAACAGTTGGCGGAGGTGTAGGTATTGCAGCAGCTTGTGATTATGTTTTGGCGAGCCAAGAAGCAAGCATAAAATTATCGGAATTAGCGATTGGTATCGGACCTTTTGTGATTGAACCTGCCGTATCCAGAAAGATAGGAAAAACGGCTATGGCAGAATTATCTTTAACAGCTCAAGAATGGAAATCAGCGGCTTGGGCGAAAGAAAAAGGGTTGTATGCCAATACTTTTGAATCCATTGAAAAATTAGATCAGGCAGTAACTGAATTGGCACACCAACTCGCAACCTATAATCCAGAAGCGGTAACTGCTATGAAAAAAGTATTGTGGGAAGGAACAGGACATTGGGATACTTTATTAGTTGAAAGAGCAGCAATCACTGGGAAATTAGTGCTTTCTGAAGTAACTAAAACGGCCTTGGCATCCTTTAAAAAATAAAATAAGTAGTATGTTAGTAGTAGTACAACAAGTAAATATTGCACAAAAAATAAAACAAGCTCCAGATGGAGATTACCCAATAGGAATTTTGATAGGTTCTTTTATTCCTTTTGTTATTTTGGTAGGATTGGCGTATTGGATGTATATCCGTGCCAAAAAAAGAGACCAAAACCCTTAATTATTTCGTAAGTTTGCAGTCAAATACACAGTGGAATGAGCAATATTAGAATCACCAAACAATTTAGTTTTGAAACCGGTCACGCTTTATATGGCTATGATGGCAAATGTAAAAACGTACACGGACACAGTTATAAATTATCCGTGACGGTTATTGGTAAGCCTATTGTGAACCGTAATGATGTAAAATTTGGAATGGTGATTGACTTTACCGATTTGAAAAAAATCGTGAAAGAAGAAATTGTAGATCAGTTTGACCACGCTACTGTCTTTAACGAAACAACCCCTCATATTGAGTTGGCTAACGAACTAAAAACGCGTGGACATCATGTGATTTTAGTAGATTACCAACCTACAAGTGAAAATATGGTAATTGATTTTGCCCAACGCATCAAAAATAGATTACCACAAGGGATTGCACTTTTTTCTTTAAAGCTACAAGAAACCGATTCGTCATTTGCAGAGTGGTTTGCTAGCGATAATTTGTAATTCAGAACAGATGCCATTAGCCAATAACACAGAAATATATTTCGCCTCCGATCAGCATTTTGGAGCGCCAACAGCCAAATTGAGTTTCCCAAGGGAACAAAAATTTGTGGCTTGGTTGGACGAAGTGAAACAAGATGCCGAAG